>CABEDD010000110.1_pt1 | contig 81022 bp, 75 predicted proteins | sample 3132901 | NCBI WGS metagenome assembly CABEDD01 (sample SAMEA5534329, study PRJEB31848) | metagenome | biome: tundra; feature: field; material: soil | place: USA | collected 2013-05 | depth 0.15 m
AGCTGGCACTCGAACAAGTTCCTGAACCCGGTCCGCGACGGGGCGGTGCTGGCAGTGCTGCATCTGAACGGCTACAAGATCGCCAACCCCACCGTGCTCGCGCGGATTCCCGAGCACGAGCTGCGCTCGCTACTGGAGGGCTACGGCTACGCGCCACGCTTCGTGCAGGGAAACGACCCCGAGAGGATGCACCAGCGGATGGCCGCCACGCTCGACGAGGTGATCGAGGAGATCGCCGAGATCCAGCGCGCCGCGCGCGAGGACGCGGACCCCGCCCGCCCGCTCGGCCGGCCGCGGTGGCCGATGATCGTGCTGGGCACCCCCAAGGGCTGGACCGGCCCCAAGGTGGTCGACGGTTTGCCGGCGGAGGGGTCGTTCAGATCGCATCAGGTGCCGCTCGCCGACCTCGCCGCCAAGCCCGAGCACCTGGCGCAACTGCAGGAGTGGATGCGCTCGTATCGGCCCGAGGAGCTGTTCGACGAGCGCGGCGCCCTGCGTCCCGAGCTGGCGGCGCTCGCGCCCGAGGGCGAGCGGCGCATGGGCGCAAACCCCCACGCCAACGGCGGCCTCTTGCTGCGCGATCTGGAGATGCCCGACTTTCGCGCCCACGCCGTCGACGTGGCTCAGCCGGGTAGGAGCACAAGCGAGGCCACGCGCCTGCTCGGGGGGTTCCTGCGCGAGGTGATCCGGCGCAACCCCGACAGCTTCCGGATCATGGGTCCCGACGAGACGGCGTCCAACCGCCTGGGCGCCGTGTTCGAGGCCACCGATCGCGTGTGGGAGGCGCAGACGCTCGCAACCGACGATCACCTCGCGCCCGACGGGCGGGTGATGGAGGTCCTGTCAGAGCATCTGTGCCAGGGCTGGCTGGAGGGCTATCTGCTGAGCGGCCGCCACGGGCTGTTCAACTGCTACGAGGCGTTCATCCACATCGTGGACTCCATGTTCAACCAGCACGCCAAGTGGCTGAAGGTCAGCCGCGACATCCCCTGGCGGCGGCCGATCGCCTCGCTGAACTACCTGCTCTCCTCCCACGTGTGGCGTCAGGACCACAACGGGTTCTCCCATCAGGACCCCGGCTTCATCGACCACGTCGTCAACAAGCGCGCGGAGATCGTGCGCGTGTACCTGCCCCCGGACGCCAACTGCCTGCTGTCGGTCGCCGACCACTGCCTGCGCAGCCGCGACTACGTCAACGTGATCGTCGCCGGCAAGCAGCCCGCCCTGGACTACCTGTCGATGGAGGAGGCGATCGCGCACTGCACGCGCGGGATCGGCGTGTGGGACTGGGCATGCAGCGACGAAGGCGCAGAGCCCGACGTGGTGCTCGCCTGCGCCGGGGACGTGCCGACGCTGGAGACGCTCGCCGCCGCCGCGATCCTCGCCCGCGAACTGCCGCGGTTGAAGGTGAGAGTGGTGAACGTGGTCGACCTGATGCGGCTGGAGCCCGACTCAGAGCACCCCCACGGCCTGCCGGACGAGGAGTTCGACGCCCTGTTCACCACCTCACAGCCGGTGATATTCGCCTATCACGGCTACCCGATGCTGATCCACCGCCTGACCTATCGCCGCGCCAACCACCACAACATCCACGTGCGCGGCTACAAGGAGGAGGGCACGACGACGACGCCGTTCGACATGGTCATGCTCAACGACCTCGATCGCTTCCACCTCGTGATCGACGTGATCGACCGCGTTCCCGGCCTGGCCGAGCGGGCCGCGCACCTGCGCCAGCACATGGCCGACGAGCGGTTGCGCCACCGCGCCTACACGCGCGAGCACGGAGACGACCCGCCACAGCTGCGCGACTGGAGGTGGCCGGGCGGCGAGGCGGCGGGGTCCCCGCGGCCCGAACCGCCCGGTCCTGGCGCCGGGGCATAGAGCGCCATGCGTGTCCTGGTCGTCAACGCGGGCTCCAGCAGCCTCAAGCTGGCACTGCTCGACGGCGATGACGCGATCCTCGCCGAGGAGGAGCTGCACGTCGCCGCCGGAGCGCGGATCGACGAGAAGATCCTGCGCCGGGCGCTCGCTACCGAGCTGGGCGATGCTGAGGCGATCGGACACCGGATCGTGCACGGCGGCGAGCGGTTCCGCGCGGCCGTGCGGATCGACGCCGACGTCGAGAGGGCGCTGCGCGAGCTGATCGATCTCGCTCCGCTGCATCAACCCAAGTCGCTCGCCGCCCTGGATGCGGTCACGGCGCTGCTGCCCCAGCTGCCCGCGGTCGCCTGCTTCGACACCGCGTTTCACGCGAGCCTGCCCGCCGCGGCCGCCACGTACGCGTTGCCGGCGGATTGGCGCGAGCGCTGGAAGCTGCGCCGCTACGGCTTCCACGGCCTCTCCCACGCCTGGGTCGCGCGCCGCGCGCCACAGCTGCTCGGCCGCAGCGGGCTGGAGCTGCGGATCGTCAGCTGCCATCTGGGCGCGGGCGCCTCGCTGTGCGCGATCGACAGCGGCGAATCGCGCGACACGACGATGGGGTTCACGCCGCTGGAGGGCCTGGTGATGGCCACGCGCTCGGGCAGCGTCGACCCCGGGCTGCTGCTGTGGCTGATGGAGCACGAGGGGCTCTCCGCGCCGGAGCTGGCCGAGGCGCTCGAGCGCCGCTCGGGGCTGCTGGGGCTCAGCGGCACGGCCGACATGCGCGAGCTTTTGCAGCGCACGGACGCGGGCGACCGACCAGCCCAGCTCGCGCTGGACGTCTACCTGCACCGCCTGCGCGCGGAGATCGCCGCGATGGCGGCGGCGCTCGGCGGCCTGGATGCGCTCGTGTTCACCGGTGGGGTCGGCGAGCGATCGGCCGTCGTGCGCGAGCTGGCCGTGGCCGGGCTCGGGTTCCTGGGGCTGGCAATCGACGGAGAGCGCAATGGAGCGGCGGTTGCAGACGCCAACATCTCGACCCCGAACGCGTCCGCGGCGACACTCCTCATAACCGCCCGAGAGGACCGCGAGATAGCGCGACAGGTCAGAGCCGTGATGGGGCGCGAGCACCAAATCAGCTGAGCAGGGGGTCGGGTCAGGTCCGTGCTGGGGCGCCGGCGCCAGAGTCAAGCGTAGGCCCGGGAGTCGCCCGACCCCCGTCGCGTTCGCGGCCCACGAGCGCCTCGACGCCGAGCGTGCAGACGCCGAGGCTGACCAGCGAGGCCGCGACGACCGCCGTGGCGACGGCGCTGGAGAGCACGCCCTCGGCGAGGCCGAGCGAGGCGATCGCGGCCGGCACACCGAGCTGCGCGCTGGCGACCAGCCCCGCGCTCGGCGGACGGCGCACCGCCGCGACCGCGGCCAGGTGGATCACGATGTTCAGGGCGGCGAGCGCTCCCGCCAGCGCGAGCATCGCCGGGTCGTCGATCAGCCCGCGCAGGTCGAGCTGGGCGCCGAGCACGACGAAGTACAGCGGGACGAAGAAGCCGTCCGCGACGCCGCGCATCTGTGTCGAGAGCCGTTTCGGGCCGCCGATCAGCGCGACCATCAGCCCCGCGCCGAAGCCCGCGATCAACACGCTGGTGCCGCTGCGCTGCGCGATCCAGGCGAGCAAGAACAGCACGAGCAGCGACAGGCGCAGATCCAGCGCCCAGTGGCGGCGCTTGGACAGCCCCCGCACGCGATGCACCCACGGGTGTCCGGCCAGCAGCCGGGCCAGGCCGAGCGCGAGCAGGACCGCGATCGCCACGAGCACCGCGCCGAGCACGGCGTGGACGGTGCGCTGGGGCTGCAAGACGATCGGAACCGAGAGGATCGTCACGACGTCGGCGATCGTGACCTGCGCCATCACCGCCATCGCGTCGGACCCCGACGCGCCGGTCTCCTCCAGCGCCGGCAGCAGCACCGCGGCGGAGCCGGACGCGAGCAGCACGGCGTAGATCGCGACGTGAGCGGTCCCGGCGATGGCGGCCGCGGCGAAGCCCGCGGGCACGGCCAGCAGACCGACGATCACGGCGAGCACGGCGCCGCCGCGCAGCGAGGCCGCCAGCCGCTCGTCGCGCAGCGGCAGGTGCATGCCGACGGTGAGCATCAGCATCGCAAACCCCACCTCCCCCAGGAACGCGACCGTCGGGTCCGCCGGATGCACGATTCCCAGCCCGGTGTCGCCGACGATCACGCCCGCGAGGATCTCGCCGACCACGACGGGAACGAACCGCCTCCCGCTGAGGCCGAGCAGGGGGCCGCCGAGGCCGGCGAACACGATCACGACCAGCGTTCCGAAGCTCACGGTGAGCCAGCCTACGCGCTCGGCGTGAGCCGGCCGGGCACGCTAGGCCCCGGCCAGGTCGCGCCGGCGGAACACGCCTAGCGCGGCGAGCGCGGCGAGCAGGCCGACCCCCGCCATGACCGCGGCGGCCCCGCCGCGGAACGGCTGCGCAGGCACCAGACCGACATGCGCGAACGGCGTCAGTTCAAGGAGCCATCTTGGCACGTCGAGCAGGTCTCCGAGCAGATCCCACAGGAACGCGACGGTGACCAGCCCATACGCGATGCCCGCGCTCGCCCGCGGAACGACGGCGTAGGCGAGCGCGGCGAGACCGAGGAACAGGAGCGCGACCGGCAGGCAGTTCGCGCCGGCCTCGAGCATTCGCGCCAGCGAGATCCCCACGCCCTGCGAGGCCGCGCCCGCCCATGTCAGCAGGCCCGCGGTCAGCGAGATCGCGCCCGCCGCGCAACCCGCCAGCAGCAGGCGCCCGCCGAGCCAGCCGCTGCGGGCGACCGGCTGGGCGAGCAGCGTCTCGAGCCGCTCGCCGGCCTCCTCCTGCCTGGCCGCGCCGATCTGCGCGCACACGAACAGGCTGACGGCGAGGATGAAGAAGACGAACACGAACGCGAGATACCCGGCCGGCGTCGCGATCGAGCCGGAGCCGAACCTGGCTATCTCTTGCCGAATGCTCTTGGAGATCCCCGCGGAGGAGATGCTCGTGGAGACCATGCCGAGGATGAACGCGAACGCGCCGGTGCCGATCAGCCACACGATCAGGCTGCCGCGCTCTGAGCGCAGCGCCTGGGCGGTCGGGCTGCGCAGCAGCCGCAGGCGCGGGTCGGCGGTGTCGCGCGCCGGGAGCACGCCGGTGCCGACGTCACGCCCGGCGGCGATCCGTGCGGCGACGGCGATCAGCAGCGCGCTCGCCGCGAGCGGCGCCAGCAGGACCAGCGGCCGGGCGCCGGCGAACGGGCGCAGCTCCTCCGCCCACCCCAGCGGCGTCGCCCAGCGCAACCAGCCGGCGCCGCTGGAGGTGTCCCCGATCACCCGCAGCAACAGGAACAGCGCGACGATCGCGCTCCCCAGCTCCAGCGCGATGCGGCGGGTCGGCGCGAGCTGGCTGGCGAGGGCGCCCACGCCCACGAACACCGGCACGACCGAGGTTGTTGCCAGCGCCAGGTAGGCCGACCCGCCCACTGGCAGGCCGCCCGCCGCGTAGCCGGCAAACTCCGCCAGCCACAGGATGAAGACGCCGGCCGCGATCGCGGCCATCGCCGCCAGATACGCCGTGCGCCGTCCGAGCACGCCGGCCAGCACGAGCTCCATCCGGCCCGTGTCCTCCTCGGCCCGCAGCGCTCGCACCGCGGCCAGCACACCGAACACCGCGGCGGCGATCGCCAGCGTCCCGCCGACACGCCAGGCGCTGTAGCCGCCGATCGTGACGGGGTCATACGGGTAGCCGTAGAACAGGCGCAGAGCGTCGTTTTTGGCGAAGCTGCGGGCGAACACCAGGCGGTCGGCGAGGGTCGGGTAGGCGTGGCTGTAGCCGACGGGCTGGATGTAGGCGTAGATCGCGAACATGTATGCGAACGCGATCGTGCGCGTGCGCGCGTCGCGGAACGCCCGCCGCGCCAGGGCGCGCGGGGGGCCGAGACCCACACCGGTGCTTGAGCTGGGCGCGCTCGGCGCGGGCGCCGGCACGCTAGCCGCCGGCACGGTCCTCGTCCGAGCCGTCGTAGTGGTGCAGGAAGATTTCCTCCAACGAGGGCTCACGGCTGCTCAGGGTCGCGACCGGATGCTCGGCGAGCGCGGCGATCAGCGGGCCGATCGCGCCCGACACCTCCAAACGCAGCGCGCCCGGGCCGGCGCTCTGCACCCGCACCCCCGCCAGCGGCGGCAGCGTCGGCGCGTGGCCCGCGAACGTGACCTCGACGGTCTGCGCGGCGAGGTGGCGCAGCTGCGACAGCGTCCCCTCATCGACCAGCCTTCCCTCCCGGAGGATCCCGACGCGGTCGCACAGCGCCTCGACCTCGCCGAGGATGTGCGAGGAGAGAAAGACGGTCTGCCCGCGCTGCTTGGCCTCCATGACGCACTCGCGGAAGGCCATCTCCATGAGCGGGTCCAGGCCGCTGGTCGGCTCGTCGAGCAGCAAGAGCTCCGCGCGCGTGGCGAGCGCCGCGATCAGCTGAACCTTCTGGCGGTTGCCCTTCGACAGCGCCCGGATCTTCTTGCGCGTGTCCAGCTGAAAGCGCTCCACGAGCACGTCCCGATAGGCGACATCGGTGTCGAGTGCCCGCAGGCGCGCCAGGAACTCGAACGTCTCGGCGCTCGTCAGCGCCGGCCACAGGAACGGCTCGCCGGCGACGTACGCCAGGCGCCGGTGCGCGGCGACGGGGTCGCGCCAGGCGTCGATGCCGAACAGCTCCGCTCGCCCGCTCGTGGGGCGGTGCAGTCCGAGCAGCAGCCTGATCGTCGTCGTCTTGCCCGAGCCGTTGGGGCCGAGATAGCCGTAAACCTCGCCCTCCCCCACCACGAGCTCGAGCCCGTCGAGCGCGAGCGTGTCGCCGTAGCGCTTGGAGAGACCCTCCGTGTTAATCACCACCCGCCGGTCCATCCACCAACCCCCGGTCTCTCTCTCTTTTATGACTCAGAACCCCGCATGAGCTGCGATCTTCGACGAACGCCGGCCGCATGCCATCGGGAGCCGGCCCCGCTTGCGATGGGAAGAACTACGCGCGCTGCGACTGCGCGCGCTCTCAACCGCTCGGCCGACACGATGATCGGGGGACCGGACAACTCCGTAGTTTGCCCTCACACCACGGCGGCTTTTCTCGGCAGACGGACCGGCCGCGGCGATCTAGCCTCCCCGGCAGACATGACGCCCCCAACCGACACCTCGTATCCGCAGAAGCTCAGCGTGATCGTCGTCGGCGGCGGCGTGGCGGCGCTGGAGACCGTGCTGGCGCTGGGTGAGCTCGCGGGCGAGCGCACCGACGTGACCGCGATCGCGCCCGAGGAGGAGTTCGTCTACCGCCCGATGACCGTGCGCGAGCCGTTCGCCTACGGCTCGGCCCGGCACTATCCGCTCGCGCCGATCCTCGCCGACGCCGGCGCCAGGCTGCTGGCCGGCGAGCTGGAGTGGGTCGACCCCGCGGGGCAACTCGTTCACACCAGGGCCGGCGAGCAGGTCGCATACGACGCGCTCGTGCTGGCCCTCGGCGGCAGGGCGCATACGCGCTACCCGCACGCGCTGACGATCGACGACCGCCGCCTGGACGAGACGCTGCACGGCCTGATCCAGGACATCGAGGGCGGGTACGTGCACAGCCTCGCGTTCGTGGCGCCGGGGCGGATGCCGTGGCAGCTGCCGATCTACGAGCTCGCGCTGATGACGGCCGGGCGCGCGTACGACGCCGACATCGAGCTCGCCGTGACGATCGTCACCCCCGAGGACGCGCCGCTGGCGATCTTCGGGGCGAGCGCCAGCGCCGCGGTGGGCGAGCTGCTGACGCGGGCGCACATCCAGACGATCACCTCAGCCTACGCGGAGGTGCCGGGGGCGGGAGAAGTCGTGATCAACCCGGGCGACCGCCGTCTGCTGTGCGACCGCGTCGTCGCCCTGCCCGAGCTGTACGGGCCGTCGGTCCGCGGGATCCCGCTCGCAGAACACGGCTTCATCCGCGTGGACGCCCACGGGCAGCTGCTCGACACGGGGCCGATCTGGGCCGCCGGGGACGCGGTCGAGTTCGCCGTCAAGCACGGCGGGATCTCCTCCCAGCAGGCCGACGCGGTCGCGGAATCGATCGCGGCGCTCGCGGGCGCGCCGATCACGCCCAAGCCGTTTCACCCGATCATCCACGGCATGCTCCTCACCGGCGGCGCTCCCGTGTATCTGACGGCGAAGATCACCGGCGGGCACGGCTTCAGCTCGGAGATCACCGACACCCCCACATGGTCCCCGCCGAGCAAGATCGCCGCCAAGTACCTGGCCCCCTACCTGGACGCGCTCGACCGCGGCGAGACGGCCGCGAGCTGACGGGAAGTCCCCCGGCCCCCGCGGGCCTGCTGTCGGCGACTGGTGGAGCGCGAGCAGCTGAGCCGGACGCAGGCGATCGACAGGTTGCGGGTCAGGGGTGGGTCGTAATCAACACCGCGCGTCCGCGCTTGGACCAATTCGTCGGGGCGAACATCACCCTCCCGCGCCAGGGCGTAGAGTGACATGTCTTTACGAGGAGGCCGTATGGATCAACAACAGGCGCGCAAGGATCACCTTGCCAACGCCGCCAAATCACGCAGCTTGGCCCAGGAGCGTCAGGCCGAGCGCACCGCCGAGATAGCAGGAAAGCAAGCCCGGCTCAAGCAGGAGGCACAGGAGCGACGCGAGCAGAAGCCCAAGCCACGGCGAGGAGCGAAATCGACGCGATGACACCCCGCGAGCGGGTTGCCCGGTGAGCGATCGGGTCACCCGGTGAGCGGTCGGGTCGCTCTGATCACCGGCGCGGCGAGCGGCTTCGGCCGCGCTCTCACGCAGTCGCTCACCACGCGCGGGGTGCGGGTGCTGGCTTGCGACGTGGACGAGCCCGGGGGCCGCGAGGTGGCCGAGGACGCCGGCGCGCTGTTCGTCCGCTGCGACGTCAGCGATCCCGAGCAGAACGCCGCGGCGGTGGCGGTCGCGGTGGCGGAGTACGGCGGACTGGACATGGCCTTCCTGAACGCCGGCGTGGCGAGCGCGACCGGGGTCGGGGAGAGCTTTGACCTGGACGCCTACCGGCGCGCGATGGGAGCCAACCTGGACGGCGTCGTGTTCGGCGTCAACGCGGTCCTTCCGGCGATGAAGGCCCGCGGCGGGGGCTCGATCGTGGCCACTTCCTCGCTCGCCGGGCTGGCGCCCGTGCCGATGGACCCCATCTACGCCGCCAACAAGCACGCCGTCGTCGGCCTCGTACGGTCCCTGGGCCCCGTGCTCGCGGGCGAGGGGATCCGCATCAACGCGATCTGCCCCGGCTACGCCGACACGGCGATCATCGCGCCGATCCGCGAACTGCTCGTAGGTCAAGGCCTGCCGATCATCCCGGTCGAGCAGGTCACGGACGCCGTGATCGAGCTCTTCGACGGCGAGATGACCGGCGAGTGCTGGTTCGTGCAGGCCGGCCGCGAGAGCCAGGCATTCAGCTTCCGGGGCATCCCCGGACCGCGACCCTGACCCCGGGGGCGAGAAGGGGCGCTGGCGGTGCGGGTGGACCTAATCACACGGCCCTCATGTCGCGATCGATGCCGGCGATCGTCTCAGCACCGACGCGCGCCGCTCGCGGATCAGCGTATGAGCAGAGATCGACAGCAACTGCCGCGAGGGGAGCGAATCGCCGACCGTTCAGAGACCAGGCATCGTCTGCAACCGCACGCAGGACGACGTTCACCTCGGGTCCGGACATCGATTCGGCTGCATACCATCCCCGTTGCGGATCCATCGCATAAAACGATCCACGTTGGCTTCCCGGTAAGTTGAGCTGGCGTGTGGTGGCGGGCGCCCGTGGGAGACTATCCGGGCGATGATTGACGCTCTGCGAAACGTGACCTACGAGGTGGCCGACCGGGTCGCGCGGATCACTCTGAACCGACCCGAGCGCGGTAATGGCATCACGCGAGGGATGATCGACGAGCTGGAGCGCTGCGTGGAGCGCGCGGACCTGGACCCGGCGGTCCACGTGATGCTGCTGGCGGGCAACGGCAAGGGGTTCTGCGGCGGCTATGACCTCGTCGAGAGCGCCGAGGGTGCTGCAGGCTTGGGCGAGTGGGACCCCGCTCCTCCGCCGGGCTCGCCATTGGATCCGGCTGTGATGGCCGCCAACCACGACCCGGCGGGCACCTGGGACGCGATGGTGGACTACGCGATGATGAGCCGCAACGTGCGCGGCTTCATGTCGCTGTTTTACGCCGGCAAGCCAGTGGTCTGCAAGGTGCAGGGATTCTGCGTCGCCGGAGGCACCGACATGGCGCTGTGCTCGGACCTGCTCGTGATTGCCGCCGACGCCAAGATCGGCTACCCCCCGGCGCGCGTGTGGGGCGCGCCCACCACCTCGATGTGGGCTCATCGGCTGGGGGCACAGCGCGCCAAGCGGCTGCTGTTCACCGGTGACTGCCTCTCGGGCGAGGAGGCGTTGCAGTGGGGACTGGCGATCGAGGCGCCCCCGCCCGAGCAACTCGACGAGCGCACCGAGATCCTGCTTGAGCGGATCGCTCGCCTGCCGGTCAACCAACTGCGGATGATGAAGCTGCTCGTCAACCAGTCACTCCACGCCCAGGGACTGCACGAGACGCAGGTCTTGGGGACGCTCCTGGATGGGATCGCGCGTCACACCGCCGAGGGGTACGACTTTCAGCGGCGTGCGATGCAGGCCGGCTTCCGCGAGGCCGTGCGCGAGCGCGACGAGCCCTTCGGGGACCACGGCGCCTCGACATTCAAGGGATGAGCAGGACGCAATGGCCGTGACGAAATCGCCCGCTAGTGCCCTCATGGCTGATAAGGTGGTCACATGCGTGAGATCGGTGTCCGTGAGCTGAAGACGACGCTGAGCCAGACGCTACGAGCGGTCGCTCGCGGTCAGCAGGTGCGCGTGACCGTGCGCGGCCGGCCGGTGGCCGACATCGTCCCAGCCGGCGCTTCGGCCGAGGACGACCGCCTGCGCGGGCTGGTGGCCCAGGGACGGCTGATGGCGCCCGCGCGTGCACGGCCGACGCGGGCGCCCCGGCTCGTGAAGAGCAGCCGCAGCGCATCCTCGCTGGTGCTGGCCGAGCGGGAAGCCGAGCGCTGAACCTCTACCTCGACTCCAGCGCGCTGGTCAAGCGCTACGTCGCTGAGCCCGGCAGCGACACCGTCCGCGACGCGATGGACCGCGCGGACGGGTGGTTCATGTGTCGTGTCGGCTTCGTGGAGAGCGTCCGCGCCGTCGGTCTGAGCGCAGGCAAAGCAGCCGCCAAGACCGCGCGCGAGGAGTGGCCCGCGTTCGGCGTGATCGAGGTGGACCAGCGCCTGGTCGAAGGGGCGGCCAAGCTCGCGATCGACCGTGGGCTGCACAGCCTGGACGCCCTGCATCTCGCCGCCGCTCTCACGCTCCCCCGGGAGGATCTTCTCCTCGCCACCTGGGATCGCCGCCTGCACGCGGCTGCCGGCGCTGAAGGACTCGGGCTCATTCCAGAAACGCTCGACTGACCCCAGCGAGAGATCAACGCAATCGTCACCACGGCTGCGCCGCAGAATCGCGCGCCAGTCGCTTCGCGACCCCCCGGCGCGCTCTGTAAACGCTCCCCGCCCTGACCGTTTCACGCGCGAGCTCGGCCAGAAGTCGCCATCGCGACCCGCGAGCTTGAGCGGCTTGATGCCCGACCCGGGCGTGTATGGGTTCAAACGTTGATCCATCTCTATCTGCAAACGCAAACACAAGCAGATAGTGCGGGGGCGGGCGCGAGGTGGTCCTACGCGCCGCCGCCGGTGGGTTGGACGCGACTCTGCTGCCTACCCCACCCAGCGCGCGTCTGCCAGCTCGTCCCGATACTTCCCCGTGCTCATGAACGCCCGCAGCCGGCGACCATCGGCCAGCGGCCGAACCTTCGCGATCGCCTGGTTGGGCGTGCGCGCCTCGGTGGCGTAGACGTGCCGGTACTCGGCCGAGTCGACGCCCTTGGAGGGGTCGGTGGCGAACACGAGATACCCGCGGTTGCGCACCCGCTCGGCGTTGATCTCGGCGATGCGCGTGTTTTCTTGCTCGAGGTCTTGCGCCCAGGCGGCCAGGTCGGTTTGGGTGTCGGTGGCTGTGGTCATGGGTTGATCTGGTCCGTGTGGTTCATCTTGTCACGGGGTTGGGACGGGAACGTTTGAGGGATGGGATGAGAGGGGTGGAATTTATGGGAGACAACAGCGCCAGTCGCCCGAAACGGAGGTGAGTGTCGCTGGTCACAGAGCTGGGATGATCGAGCCCCAAGTCCTAGACCCACTCGCCTTTGTGTGTATCCCATTGTCCGTGGGCGTACCCGGCGAGCACGGGATCGAGGAAGGCGGCGGCGCGAGTGAGGTCGCTTAGTCGTTGCCTATCGTGCTCAAGTAACGCCGGAGCCAAGTTGTCATGTCGTCCTGGTCCCAGTCGCCGGATGCGATCGCGAGGACGGCCTGCTCGGCGTAGTCAGCGAGCTTGAGGTACTCGGTTCTCACTTCGCGAGCCGCTCGAGCAACTCGCGGTCCTCCTCGATGATGCGACGCAGGCGCGCCTTGAACTTCGGGTCGCGGCGACGGCGCTGCACGGCTTCGGAGAGCGCTTGCTTGATGGTCTCGTTCAGGCTCGTGCCGTCCGCCCGGGCGATCGCCTCGGCGTCGGCCGCGAGCTCGCTGTCGAGCCGCACGGTAAGGTTCTTAGCCATGACGTCATGGTAGCACGACACCGTGATGATTGGGGAGCGTCTCGCCGGCGAGGAGGGTTTCGATCGCTCGCCGTTTGTGGCGGCGTGCGGCTTGCGCTTCGAGCTCCTCGCGCGTGAGCAGTCCGCGGCGCAGGGCCTGTCTGATCGCCATCGAGAACTGCTCGGGTTGGACGTGATCAGCAGCATCGAGCAGCGTTCGCGCCGGCGCCGTGAGAGGCAGCCCGTCGCGCCAGACGGTCGCGATCTCTTCACTGTCGGGACGGGTGTGGAGGATCGTCCCGGATGGCGCTCGCAGGCCGCGGTGCCAGCGAGGGGTCGCGAGTGTTGCTGGAGAAGCCTGCGCGCGAGCTGTGCTCGATCCTGCCCGCTTGGCGCGGCGCGAAGGCGTTGTGCTCTCGCTTGGGCGACCGGCCGCTCGCCCGTCCGGTGAGCCGCGACGGTCTCGAGGAGTTCGTGCACGCCGTGGGACGGCTGATGGACATGGAGTAGGGAGAAGGCGGTGTTTTGGGGAGGGGAGAGAGAACGACACAAGGACCCGTCTACCGGGCGAGCCCGCGGCGGGAACGTCCTAACACACTCCCGCGCGATCTTGGCCTGGATCGATCAGCAGAAGCGAGCTTGTCAGTCTCGTACGGTCAGTAGCTCAGGGCAGCAGCACGATCTTGCCATGACTGTGGCGGGCAGCCAGCTCGCTGAATGCATCGCGGACCTGATCCAGCGGGTACGTGCGCGCGATCGGGATCTCCAGGCTGCCGTCGGCGAGGAGACCGACGAGCTCCGCGAGCAGCGGCGCGCTGGCGATCGCATGGGTGCCCTGCGCGTGGACGCCGAGTCGCCGCACCGCCTCGAAGTCGGCGATCGTGTTGATCCGCTGCGGAGCGACACCCAGCTCGATCGCCAGATCGACATAGCCGTTGCCGAACGTGTCGATGAACGCATCGACCGTGTCGCCTGCCGCCTCGCGAATCCGGTCGGCCTGCCCCTCGCCGTAGATCACCGGGACGATGTCGTGGCGGCGCAGCCAGTCGTGGTTGTGCTCACCGGCGAGCCCGATCACCCTCGCCCCGGTGCGGCGTGCGAGCTGGACGGCGACCGAGCCCACCCCGCCCGCGGCGGCCGAGACCACGACCGTCTCGCCGGCCTGCGGAGCAACCGCGTCAACCGACGCGTAGGCGGCGAATCCGACGACGAACAACGACCCCGCCACCTCCCACGGGACCGACGCCGGCTTGGCCGTCAACTGATCGTCCGGGACGACGACAAGCTCGGCGTGGCTGGCGCGCTGCTCGGTCCAGCCCAGCACCTCGTCGCCGACGGCAAACGCGTTCACGCCGTCGCCAAGCGCCTGGACCACACCGGCGAAATCGGTGCCCTCGCCCGAGGGAAACGTCGCCGGGAAGCGCTCATGCAGACGCCCCTCACGGATCGAGATCTCGCCAGGGTTGATCCCCGCCGCCCGGACCGCCACGAGCACCTCTCCCTGACCCGCGACGGGATCCTCCACCTCGCGCACCTCCAGCACGTCCACGCCGCCGTATTCGTCGAATCGCACTGCTCGCATGTCGTCTCCTCGGTCGTCGTCGGCTCATGACCACACCTGCTCTGCTGCAGTTCAGTTCAACGTAGCGGACAGGACACGACTGGACTAACCGGTTCGTGCCGGCCGGACCTTCGCGATCGCCTGGTTGGGCGTGCGCGCCTCGGTCGCATAGACCTGCTGGTACTCGGTCGAGTCGACGCCCTTGGAGGGGTCGGTCGCGAACACGAGATACCCGCAGTTGCGCACCCGGGCGGCGTCGATCTCGGCGATGTGAGCGCAAGTCAGAGCAGATGGAGGGTCTGATTTCGCAGCGAGTCTACGTCGGTGTGTTCTGTCAGCAACTCGGTCAGTGTTTGCACCCATTGGGGGATCGCGTCTTTGCTGCGGGGCATAGTCGCGTCGAACGTGAAGATCATCCCGTAATGCTCATCTCCCGCGGCGAGGAACTGGTCGTGGATGGCCTGGAAGTCCGCGACGTCATTGGTGACGATCGCCCGTCTCTCCGTTGCCATGCATCGCACCAGCTCATGATCGGACTTGCCGCTCAGCTCGGGCCGATCCTTCTTGACCGCCTGAACGTCGTACCCCGCCTCTCGCAGCTCACGAGCCGTCCGGGGCGAGATCATCTCATCCAGCAGCAGCCTCAAGCGAGCGCCTGTTGGCGGCGCTGCCAGCGCTCACGCTCGCGCCGAGCGATCGCGTCAGCGCGCTCGGTCCAGGCGTCGATCTCATCCTTGTAGTCCGCGTAATACTGAACGCACGTCTCGATGTGGTCGACCGGTATCTCCAGATAGTCAGCCGCCTCCTCGACGGAGTTGCCGTTCTGGCGTACTGTCGCGATCACCTGCGCGACGTCCAGCCGTGTGCCAAGCAGAGCGGGCCTTCGTCCCATCGCACCGTCGCGGAAGTAGATCAGCGGGTGCTCGTCGTGGCGCAGGCCCTCCTCAATGTAGCGTTCGGCCAGAGCTGTCTGAGGGGCATGGGTATCTTGCGCACGCTGCTTCAGGCGCGCGACCGTGAAGGGGTCGAAGCGAAACGCGACACTCTGCTTGGTAGCCGGTGCAGCCATAATCTAAATACAAGTATAGCGACGTATAGCATCGTGTCAAGGAGGACACTTAGTTTCCCCCACCCCTCGTGATCTCCGAAGCAATCTGAACCCGATCACGAAGCCCGAACACGCGGGAACGCCGACCCCAGAACGGGTGGGACGAACGAGGTCAGGACGGTCACCCCTCGAGGTTTTGGGGGAGGGGAGAGAGAGAAAGACAACGACACAGCACCGTCCAGCGGAGAGTAGGAACGTTCGGGTCCTGCGTCGTGTGGTGGGGCTAGCGTGCGGCGGGTGTGTCCGTGCGGCGGAAGAGCCTGCGCAGCCACGCGGGGATGAGGGCGTCGGCTGACACCAGGTCGGGCAGAATCAGCGATCTGATCTGGGGATCCAGCTCGTCCGTATCGGTGCGGTCGGCCTGTGTACGGCGCGGGCCTACAGTGGATTGCCGGTCGGTGCTGGTGTGCTCCATGGGTTTCATTGTACTTGTCGGCGAGCGTGGGTTTGATCGCTTTCGTGGACATGCAAGCACCGTACGCACCGACTGCGATGGAATCCTCGCCCGAACCCCCGCGGCAAGCCCAGTCCCCCGTCTTTCCGGGCCGCACAGAGAGAACGACGCCAGCGAGGGCCTGCGGGTGTTGCTGGAGAGGCCCGCACAAGAGCTGTGCTCGATCCTGCCCGCTTGGCGCAGTGCGAAGGCGCTGTGTGAGCGCCTGGGAGATCAGCCGCTGGCCCGGCGGGTGAGCCGCGAGGGTCTGGAGGAGCTTGTGAAGAGCGTGGGGCAGTTGATGGAGGTGAGGTAGGGAGAAGGGAGTAGCAAGCCGCAGAGCTGTCGAATCGACCCCAAACACCGCTTTACGGTTGTAGCCCGTCTCTAAAGACTTGACACCATACGTTTAGAGACGCTAGTGTCAACCCCCATGGAGATGGCCGCCTACGCATCGACTCCGTTCGGCGAGCCGCGGCGCATGCCTGGGCGCCACGGATATGTGGCTTACTTCCCTGCGCCCGTGCCACGGACGATCGAGCTGCCGGTGCCTATGATCAGGCTGCTGGCGGACGCGGAGGCCTCGCTGGGGCGACTCGCGGGTGTGGGGCAACTCGTACCCAACCCGCATCTGTTGATCCGGCCATACCTCTTACGCGAGGCCCTCTCCTCGACTCGCATCGAGGGTACGCAGGCGTCGCTGGCGGACGTCTTTGAGGCGCAGGCAAGCGGCGAGCCTCCGAGTGCGGATGTCGAGGAGGTCCTCAACTACATCGACGCCCTCGAATGGGGACTCGGCCAGTTGGGCAAGCTCCCGCTCGGTGTTCGTCTCATCCGCGATATGCACCGGCGGTTGCTCTCCGGAGTGCGGGGTCGCGAGCGGACGCCCGGGGAGTTCCGCACGACCCAGAACTGGGTTGGGGAAAGTGGATCCACGATCGAGACGGCGCGGTTCGTCCCGCCGCCGCCAGGAGAGCTCCCTGCGCTCCTGGCTGACTGGGAGCGCTACGCCCACGAGACCGTCGAGGTCCCGCTGCTCATACAGAACGCCTTGCTGCACTACCAGTTCGAGACGCTGCACCCGTTCCTCGACGGAAACGGGCGGATCGGGCGTCTGCTGTCCGTGTTCCTGCTCGTCGAGCATGGCCGGCTACCGGCGCCTTTGCTCTACCTGAGCGCGTATCTGGAGCGCGACCGGGCGCGGTATTACGAGGCGCTCCAGGCCGTTCGTGAGCGCGGCGACGCCCTCCCATGGATCGAGCTGTTCCTCGCTGCGGTCCACACGCAGGCAGCGGACGCGGTCGCGCGCGCGCAGCGGATCGTCGAGCTCCGCGAGCGCTACCGAACGGCCGCCTCGGCGATCACGTCGAGCAAGGCGATGACGCTGGTGGATCTCGTGTGCGAGACGCCGATCGTGTTCTCGCGCGCCGTCGAGGCCAGGTTGGGCGTGACGCGGCCGACGGCCCTGAAGCTCCTGCGTCAACTGGAAGAGGTCGGAGTGCTCGAGCAGGGAAGCCCGGGGCCACGAGGCCAGCGCCGATACCTCGCGCGGGATCTGATGGCAGCCGTGACAGGCGAAGGAACCGGTTCATGAGTGCCCCACAGATCCATCCTCCCACCAGACTGGGATGGGAACCTCGAGCGATGGGAATGAGGGTGTGTGGGGGCGGGAGAGAGAAAGAGACAACGACACAAGGACCGTCCAGCGGAGCGTTAGCGCTCACAGAGGTGGATGGACGAGCCCGAGGATCCTGCCTGCTCGACAAGCTCGATGATCCCGGTGCTCGGCTGTGGTATGTGCAGAACGCCGTGGAAGATGTGTTGGCGGGACTAGCGTGCGGCGGGCGCGTCTGTGCGGCGGAAGCGCCTGCGCAGCCACGCGGGGACGAGGGCGTCGGTCGACACCAGGCCGGGCAGGGTGAGCGATCTGAAGTGGCGGGTGTAGTGGGGGGTGCCGGGCCCCCGATCGGTCGTGCCGGTGCTCATGTCTCCCGGGGTGGTGCTTGGTGGGCGATCAGTGATGGAGTGCTTCATAAGTCTCATTGTACTCCCGCCAGCTCGAGTAGAACGGCGAGCACCAGGAAGGCAAGCGCCCTGATGAATAGGGGGTCCTTGCGAGCGAGGCCTTGGTTGTTGACGAGCGTTTCATCCGCGAGGTCCTCGAGCAGCGACTGTTCGAGCTCCTCGTCATCGCGGGTCGCGCGATCGTTGAGTATGTCTGTCACGAGCGGGCCGATTTCCTCTGCCCCTGGGAGGAACAGGGCACGTACGGCCAAGCCAGCCGACAGGCCGAGCAAGGCCAGCGCGGCGATCCAGAGGTGGTCAGCGGACTTGACGGCGAGAACGAGCGCCGCGATCGCCGCGCATGCGCTCACGACGCCGAGCGCCCCGGCGTCGACGGACGCGGAGCGCGCCGCCTGCGTCTGCAGCTGACTCTCGGCCAGCGAGCAGAGCCAATCAGCGAGCCGCGGCGTGATCGCTTTCGTGGACATGCAAGCACCGTACGCACCGACTGCGATGGAATCCTCGCCCGAACCCCGCGGCAAGCCCAATCCCCCGTCTTTCCGGGCCGCACGGCAGAAAACTTGGCGCGTATGTGTCCTTCGGTCCCGCGTTAGCGTCTCCAGGCCGTCTCCGCTTGGACCTAGAGTCGGAACGCACCATGCACTCGGTCAAGTCCAGCCGGAGCGCCACAGATGTCCACGAACTGACTTTGTCCGACGAGCGCTACCCGGATCGTCTGCGCAACCTGCCGGACCCGCCGCCGTTGCTGTACGTGCGAGGCGACGTTGAGCTGCTCGCTCGCGAGCGGTTGGTCGCGGTTGTCGGTACGCGCGAGCCCACGGTCTTCGGCACCTCGGCGGCGGAGGAGTTGACGGGTGTGCTCGCGGATGGCGGGTGGGGCATCGTCAGTGGGTTGGCCAAGGGCATCGACACGATCGCTCACCGCACGGCGCTCGAGCACGGCGCGCCGACGATCGCGGTGATGGGCGGTGGACTGGACTGCATCTATCCGGCGGAGAACAAGGGCTTGGCCGCTCGAATCGTCGAGGAGGGTGGAGCGTTGATCTCAGAGCAGCCTTTCGGCGAGCAGGCCCGTCCGCGGCACCTGATCGCACGCGACCGTCTGCAGAGCGGTCTGTCGATCGCCGTGGTCGTCGCCCAGAGCGGTTTGAGGAGCGGCACGATGCACACCGCGCGCTTCACAGCCAGTCAGGGGCGCCCGGTGTTCTGCCCGGTTCCGCACAGAGAGAACAGCGCGAGCGAGGGATTGCGAGTGTTGCTGGAGAAGCCCGCGCGCGAGCTGTGCTCGATCCTGCCGGCGTGGCGGGGCGCGAAGGCGCTGTGTGAGCGCCTGGGAGATCAGCCGCTCGCTCGTCCGGTGACCCGCGAGGGGCTGGGGGAGCTCGTGGGGGCCGTGTGCCAGTTCATCGACGTGTAGGTAGTCGCGAACCCCAGCTACACTGAGATCGCGTCCAGAACTTCGGCAATGCCCTGTTCTGGTCGTATGGCGACCGGCTTGCAGCCCTGGGAAACCAGTTGAGCGCAGTCGGTCGTTCGCTTTTCTCCTGGCGGGCCACCTACAGCCGCTGCCCTACCCCACCCGCCGCGCGTCCACCAGCTCATCCCGATACTTGCCGGTCGTCAGGAACGCCTGCAGCCGGCGACCCTCGGCCAGCGGCCGAACCTTGGCGATCGCCTGGTTGGGCGTGCGCGCCTCGGCGGCATACACGTGCTGGTACTCGGCCGAGTCGACGCCCTTGGACGGGTCGGTCGCGAACACGAGATACCCGCGATTGCGCACCCGCGCGGCGTTGATCTCGGCGATGCGCTTGTTTTCCCACTCAAGGTCCTGAGCCCAGGCGAACAGTGCCCTATGTGTAGATCTTAGGCGCTTTGACTGACGCGTTCTCAACCCTCAGCATGCATGACATGGGCAGAACGGTTGCCGTCTGACCGTCTGGCTACGATGCGAAACGATCTCGGCCGTCCGGCCATGTCTGCCTAACCACAAATGACCTCGCACGACGCTGATACGTCTAACGATGCCCGTGGGGATGCCATGCACGAGGTCCAATCGATCCTGAGTTCCCTCAAAGGGATCGTGTCGATCATCATGGGGTTGGTGTTGACGAACACGATCATCGTGCTGGTCACCCATGGAACCTATACGAACATAGCGAAGCTCTCTTCGCTCCACGTGTGGACTATCGCATGCTCAATGGCGGTGGTGGCGACCATCATACGGTTCTATCACGAGAACAACCGGTTCGTGGATTCCAACTATGCGCCTTGGCGGTCTACCGAGACACGGGGTCGGGGCCGTGCCCCGCGCGGCGGGCTGGGCGTAGATTTTCTCGTCATCTTTTTGCAGAGTGTGCTTTTTGCAGTGATTAGCTTCTATGCCTCACCCCGGCGCGAGCTGCTTCTCCTGTTCAGTGCTTTGCTCGTCTTTGACATCTTTTGGTATGTCGCTACCGCACAAACGGACCGCGACCCAAAGGCACAGAAGTATCACCGAAGATGGATGCAGAACAATCTGGGGTTCGGCCTCTTGCTTCTAATATGTTACTTCGAGTACTTGCAGCACAAGCCTTTGGTCGGATTGCTTGACGCGGGCACTGTCCTAATCGCCGGCAACACCCTCGTGGACTTTATGATTAGTTGGGATCTATACTTCGGGATACGTGGTCGCACCAGCGACGGCAGTCACGACGGCTGAGCGTCAGATATTGTGCACCTATCGCGACGTGACGGAGTCGACAAGCGGTGCCGCGCGACGAGTTCCCTCTTACGACTGTCACGGGCATTGCGAGTTGTTCAGTTTTCGCTCTCGTGAGCCAGGCCGGCTCACGGGGCCTTTTGAGCGGTCGTTAGGGACTCAGAGAGACGAAGCTCCCGTGTTTCTATCCATGCCTGCAGCAAACGTTGGCCGAGTGTTGCCACTGTTCCCCCTATCTTGATTGAGTAATTGGCTTTATTTTGGCCATTGACCGGGTCTGCCCTGCACACCGCGGTCCTCGAAGCTCCCAAGCCAAGAAGCTGTCGCCGCAACCAGACCACTACTGAAGCAACATCTGTGTCCGCGGTTCTTGCAGCAGACATCCTCATGCCCCTCGCCGAAGGACCGCAGCTGTGGGGGTACTGCCGGCCCCTCATCGCCCCAATAGATGAAATTCTGAGACACCAGTACCCGATCGGTCTTGGTGTCGGCGACCACGTTTAGAGGGTTGGAGCTTCCGTCGTGCAAACTGTGGTGGGAGTCGAGTTGAATCCAGCGTCCGCTGCCGTCGGGTCTGTAGATGTTGTCTCCGAACGCGAGCTTGCGGCTGGCCCTGAGGTCCGGATGCTTGCGGGCGAAGCGCGGGTCTGCCCAGTACTCGCCAAAGGTCATCGCGCCCTCCACGCGCATCGCGTAGATCGCACGCCCGGAGCGTGCCTTGTCGGCTGAACCGGTACCGAGAACCCAGTCCCCGATCTGTGCGGTGCGCCTGATCACGGGCTTGCACGTCGCGAGGGTGCACCAGCCGAAGAAGGGGTTTGGCGCGAAACCGAAGTCGCGTGCGACTATGTAGCTGTAGATCCGCAGGGGGTTAGCAGTTGTGGCGGGCGATGTCGCTGCGCGCGCGTGGTGCGCCCGCGCTGTCCTGCCAGACGTCATCGCCCTGGATCGCTTGAAATATTACGTCGCCGTTCCATCCCACGATGCCGTCGGCGTAATCGGCGAGGCCCTCGGGAAGATCCGAGTCGGTCGCGCCGGGGGCGAACACGCCGATGATCCGGGTGTCGGTTTTCTCGGCGTACTGGATCTCCCACTCTACGTGGGGACTGTTCTTCGTATCAGGCGAGACCAAAACGATGAGCGTTCCGGCCCATCGGATTTTTGGCGCCAGAATCTGGCTCCGTATGTAGTCAACGTTCTTGGCGTTGTTCGGTGTGGACGCGTTGACAGAGGAGTCCCTGATGTCGAGCCCTCGGTTTGCGAGTAGGTCCTTCATCGCTTTGAGATGCCGATCGTCCTCGTGAATGTGGCTGATGAATACGTTTGTCGTCTCGGTCATTTGCGCAAAATCCTTGCCTGGCCAACCTGTCCTGGATATTATAGACTGACCGCTCTTCGAAACGAGGACGTGGGTTAGATGATTCCGCCGATCCTGGAGATATTCGTAGTCTGGCACCCCGCCGACCCGGACGGCCGGCGCATCGCAGACCAGTTTGTCGACCATTTCCACGGGACCGCGTTCTCCGGTCTGATTGGCGGCGCGGTCGAGATCTACGTGCGCTCGGCCGGATGGAACGATTCGCAAGATGCGCCCCGCCCGTTGCCGTCACGTGACGCTTCGCCGTACGGGATCGCCAACGCGGCGATCACGGTGATCGTGCCGGTCCTCGGCATCGGCATGGCGGGCGCCGTGCAGGGAGGCGCTGGCCCCTGGCATGACTACGTGCGCGGCATCACGACGCTCCGGCACGACTGGCCCGACAGCGTCGGCGTCTTCCCGGTTCGGCTATCCGAGGGCGCGACGGCCGGTACGACGCTCGGTGAGATCTTTGGTTCGGTGCAGACGATCGGCGCGTCGGCCGGGAACATCTCCGAGGAGACCGCCGGCATCCGCTGCCGCGATCTCGCACAGGGGATCGCTCAGCTCGCCAACGGTCAGCAGCGGCTCAAAGTGTTCGTGAGCCACACCAAGCGAGCAGCCGAAAACGAGGGCGAGTTGCTGGATGCTCTGATCAAGCGCATCCGTTGCGTGATAGCCAACACCCGCCTTGCCGAGTACTTCGACGCGAGTGACTTGCAGCCCGGCATCGACTGGCCGGAAGACCTCAAGAGGAACGCGCGAACGAGCGCACTCCTCGCGGTCAGGACCGACCTGTACGCAAGCCGCGAGTGGTGCCAGCGCGAGATCGCAACGGCAAAGCGCGCGGGCATGCCGGTCGTGATCCTCGACGCTCTGACCACGGGTGAGGAACGCGGGTCGTTTCTGATGGACCACGTCGCACGCGTGCCGAACGGCTCTGGCATCGAAGACCTCAGGGACACTGCGATCGTGAGCGCGCTCAACCAGCTCGTCGACGAATCGCTGAAGCGAGAGCTGTGGGCGCGCCAACGCGAGGTCACCAGCGGCGGCTCCCAGTGGAAGATTGCGTGGTGGGCTCCGCACGCTCCGGAGCCGCTCACCCTCGCCGAGTGGCTCACCTCGAGCATCGCGACCCTGCCCGACCAGGGGGACGTTCGCGTGCTGCACCCCGACCCGCCGCTCGGCCCTGTCGAGCGCGACGCCCTGGATCAAATCGCGGCGCTGTCCGGGCTCGGGGACCGGCTTGACGTGATGACCCCGCGGGGACTCGCCGCGCGAGGCGGCTAGGGCGCATGGTCGAGCAGACAGAGATCCTGCCGCGGGACAGCCTTCACGGGCTGCGGCTGGGCGTCTCGGTGTCACAGAGCGCGGACCTCGGCCAGCTCGGGCTGCTCGAGACGCATCTGCGCCTAGCTTTGGCCGAGGTCGCGCGCGCGATGCTCATATCCGGCGCCCGGATCGTTTACGGCGGCCATCTCGATCCGTCCGGCTACACGTCCTTTCTGCAGGCGGAGATGGAGAAGTACAGTCGCCGCGACCGGCCGCTGACCGTGTGCCTTGCCTGGCAAGAACACCGACGCGTGCCGCTCGTGGATCTGACCGCAGCCGAGGAGGCTCTCGGCCTATACGGCGAGATCATCTACCTCAGCCCCGAGGGTGACCCGGTCGCACCCGATTTCGACCGCGACGAGCTGGCCCAACCTGTCGAGGATCCCACTGTCCGCACGGCATCGCTGACGTCACTACGCAACTACATGACTGAGCACACGCACGCCCGCCTGCTGTTGGGGGGACGGCGCAGCGGCTATCAAGGCCGCTACCCGGGCGTCCTAGAGGAGGCGCTGCTGTCGATCAGAGCGGGGCGGCCGCTGTTCCTCGCCGGCGGGTTCGGCGGGGTGACCCTGAACATCGCGCGAGTGCTGGGCCTCGACCCGGAGGCCCACTTCGGCCAGATCCACTCAGGCGAGGAGGACGCGGAGGGCCTTGACGACGGCCTCTCGCTGATCGGCACTGCGGCAGACGACGTTGGGTGGCGAGCGGAGCAGAACGGCCTGGACGACGAGGAGAACGTTCGCCTCGCCGCTTCGCACCGTCCGAGCGAAGTCGCATCGCTCGTTGCGCTCGGACTCGGCCGGTTGAACTCAATCGCGGGGACGTAGGTATGTCCGCGCAATCAGAGGAGGACCCACGCACTATGGCAAACAGCCCGCTCACACTGGACGATTATCAGCGCGAGTCAGCCGCAACGGACGTCGAGGGAGCCAACGATGATCCACTGACGCCGCTGCTCGGGATGGCCGGAGAGGTGGGCGCCTTGATCGCCGAGTACAAGAAGAAGCGCCGTCCCGATGGCGTCACCTACACCGGCTTTGAGGAGGTCGTCAAGACGGAGCTCGGCGACATCCTCTGGTATCTCGCCGCGCTCGCACGACGGGTGAACGCAAACCTCAACGATGTCGCCACACTCAACCTGGAAAAGACACGTGCCCGCTGGCTGCCACCCGACCCGGCTCGACAAATCCCGTTGGACGAGGGGTTCCCCGAGTCCCAGCAGCTACCGCGAAAGTTCACCGCGCACTTCTCCGTCCTTACGGATGAGGGCGGTGCGAGCAAGGTGCGAATGCAAATCGACGGTAAAGACATCGGCGCCGCGATCGATGACAACGCCCGCACCGCGGACGACTACCGCTTCCACGACGCGTTCCACCTCGCATACCTTGCGATCCTCGGCTGGTCGCCCATCCTGCGGGCGCTGCTAAAGCGCAAGCGCAAGGACGACCCTGACACAGACCGGGCCGAGGACGGCGCGAGAGCCTGCGCCACCGAGGAGGCGATCGCCGCGATGATCTTCGAGCTGTCCAAGCCCTACGACTACTTCGCGGGCGCCGAACGTGTCGATGACATGATCCTGGGCGCGGTACGCGCGATCACCTCGAGGCTTGAGGTCGGGCACCGCACCGCGGCCGAGTGGGAGACCGCGATTCTCGCTGGCTTCGCGATTTGGCGTGCCCTACGAGACTCCGAGGGGGGCGTGGTCAGCATCGACATGGACGCCGGCGTGATCGAGATGGCCGATCAGGGCCAGAGCGGCATCTGACCAGCAGGCGCAAACGCTGCCTGAGCACTCGGAAGCCCCCACTGCGGAGGAAACACCGCAGCGAGCTGTTCACGGCTCGGTCGAAACTTCTGCTTGATCCGTTTGCGGCCCGAGATGCCGGCAGTCTCGGGGTGCGCGACGCGCGCGTACTTGTCGACCTCACAGAACAGGTTCTGGCAGTCGATCAGATGCAACGGACGTCCGAACAGGCCGTCGAACTCCAACCCGAGGCGAGCGAAGTGCAAACCCTGATGCTCGACCATATAGCGAATGATCTCCCGCTCGATCCCAGTCGCCTCGAGGCCGAAGCACTTTCGTATCCCGTCGCACGCCCCAGGGCCTGCAACAACGAACTGATTCTCGCCAGCCGCCATCAGCGGCGTGTAGTTGAGGTCAACCGTGTACTGGAAACCCAGGAATCGACCCACCGAGGGATATTTGATGAGCCGTTCATAGACCGCGGTGAGTGTCTTGGCAGACGACACAAGCTTCGGAAGCCCGTCGCGCATCATGTGCTCGAGCAGCCGCAGATGGTTGTAGTGCTTTGATCGCTCGCCAAGTTTCGGAGGCGGCATCAGGTACGCTGCCGAATAAATCGGGCCGTCCTCGGCAGCTGCATCGAGCGCCTGGCAGTAGCGCGGAAAGTGAAATGTTCTCCATTCAATCGCGCCCAACTCGCCCTCCAACCTGCGCCACGTCGAGATCCGATTGAACAGCTTGAACAGCAGCACACGGAAAACGACATTCTCCGGGTCATCCGGTGCGTTGCTGTCGTAAATGACGTTCTGAATCAGGAATTGCGAGACGCGGTCCGCAGCACGGTAAACGTTGGTGAACCGGTAGTCACGCAGAATAGGGTCATCGCTCCAAGGTTCACCGACCCCCCGGAGCCTGGCGAGGTAGATGGACTGTCGAGCTGCCGCGAAACGCCAATAAGTGTCGAAAACCGCCGTTGGCGCGAGAGTTCGCCCGGCGACCACGACCATGGGACAAGTCACGCCGCCCGACTCATCCGTGTCGGCAGCAAACTCGGGGCGAGCATCAACCTGTGGACAGTCCGCCGGGTTGCCCGCTGAAGCCCGCGCCACGCGAGGAGTATACGTGCACCGGCGGCGCCTCGGGCTAGGCGCGACGGAGTCCCGAGCAGCCCTACGCGCCCCGATCGAACGCGTGTTCTCATCCGCCTCAAGATCCGCCTTCGCCCCAGCGGTTCGCGAGCACGGCGAGCCCTCAGAGCGTGCTGGCGTCCGCTGCAAGGCGGTCGATCAGCGCCTGGACGGCGCTTCGGTCGCGCACGTCCAGCGTGGTGTGCGGTATCTGCCACCGCGCAAGTGCGGAGACGATCGCCTCGTCCGTTGAGCGTTGGAACGCCTCTCCCGACGGCCGAACGTCGTCTCCCTGCAGCGCTATGCGGGGCGGGATATAGATCAGGTGGTCGTAGCGCTCGGCGACCGCGATAGGCGTGCTGCGCTCGACCTCCTGAAGCAGCGCGGCTTCTACCGGCATCGGTACGTGACGCTCCGCGGCCTGCACCGTGTATGCCCACACATCGATCAGGGAGCGCGGCGCGACCCACGCCGGCTGCTCGCGCTCGAAGCGGTACTGCAAGAGCCAGGCGACCGCCTGGCTGGCGACGGTCGCGTCCTCGTTCACCGGCAACCCGCGGCTCGCGAGCGTCCTACCCGGCGTCGACAACACCGGGACAGCCAGCACCCCGCTGAGCTCGGCCGCCAACGTGCTCTTCCCCACGCCATGCGCACCGGTGATCGCAACCCGCATACTCCTATGTTCCCACCGCGCGTGGCCGGATGACGCCCACACATGGGCTGTCCGTCCCGGCCAGACGATGCGCTCGCGCTGAGGCCTGCATGCATCTCGCTTTCTGCCGGTGTGCATGTCATCATACGAACACGTGTTCCCTACGGCCCATAGGAGGCCGCGATGGCCGTGCCTGACCGACACTACGACCCAACGAAGTTCGACGCCTCGCGCCTCATGCCGCCAGACCCGCCCGGACAGGCGCTTATGGACGCGCTCAACCGGACTCAGGCCCTCCGAGCCGCCACCGTGTCGCGGGTTACGAGGATGGATTGGATGGGAGCCGCGTCAGTTCGCGCAGGCTTCCCAGGTCCCGTGTCCATCAACGCGCAGGACACCATCGGTGGGTGGTCGGGTCTTCAAGCTGAAGCAAGGACGACCGCGGAGCGGAATGGAAGCGCGCTGAACTCGGTCGCCGCCGGTCTGCGACCTATGGGTATAACAGCGTTGACGGACCCCATGCCGGTGACTCACACCCCGCGGCTACCGACGTTCTGGGATGAGACGCCGAACGCGACGGTCCACTCGGCGTTGACTGCAGCGGGGTCGACCAAGGCGTTCGATCCGATCGAGGCGACGCACGCGCCCGGTAAGGCGTGGGAGCTTCAAGCAGCAAAGGCGATCGACGCGATAGAGCGGAGGTTGGCGCCCAGCTGCGCGTGGGACACGGCCAATACGCCACTAGGACCGATGATCGACTTTGACCCGACGCCTTTGCCACTGCGCGAAGATCTATCGGCAGAGTTGGGTGGCCTACGACGTGCGGCCACAGAGGCTGGGGAAGCCATTGCGGCGGATCGTCGCGCGCAGGTGGAGCGGGACGAGGAGATGGTGCGCGCCATGCAGGCCATGGAGGCCGCCCTGGTGGAGTCGGCCGAGCGTGAGGCCGTATCGGTCAAACGAGCCGAGGAAGCCGAGGCACGGGAGATCGCCGCTCGGGCACGCTCGGAGAAATTGAATGCACGCCTGGTCAAGCTTACGGTGCAGTTGGTCATCCTGACTTGCATCAGCGTGATCGCGGGGGTGGCCGCTGTGATCGCTGTGCTTACCTGATCTGTCACTACAAGTGAAAGGAGGTGATACATGACTACGAGCAAAAAGGATGCATCCAAAGCAGCGCAGCTCCTGAGCAATCCGAAGGTACCCAAAGGGGTCAAATCGGTCGCGGGGAGCGACCTTTCGGGGCGGAAAGGCGGCGGCAAGAAGAAGTAGCTCTATGCGAGAGACCGGGATCGAGCGTAGACTCTATAAAGGGTTGCTGATTGGAACCGCGGGACGCTCTGCGGTCCCAATCAGCCTAGAATCGCCCGCAAAATGCAACCATTTTGGCGAAAGGGCGAGGTCTGCACCTCCTCACGACCTTTCGGCAGGACGACGTGACGGGTGCCCCAGGTAGGCTACGCTCGTGCCTGACGGCCCCACCACCCAGCGGCTGACGGATGAGCAGCTCGATGCGCTGGTCGCCCGCGTCAAGGCCGGGGAGTACCTGGACGAGTACCTACGGCCGCTGCTGTTCCGCCAGGCCAAGGAGTACGAGCTCGAATACGCGGCCAAGACGCCGAAGAGCCGGGTTCTTGCGGACACGATGGCGGTTCCGTTGCAGCGGCTCAAGCAGTTCGGGGCGCCCGACGGCGAGTGGACTAACAAGCTCGTCTTCGGCGACAACCTGCAGGTCTTGAAGACTCTGATGGAGATGAAGGGTCGCGGCGAGTTGCGCAATGCCGACGGCTCGGATGGTATCCGTGTGTGTTACATCGATCCACCGTTCGCCACCAAGCGCGAGTTCCGCGGCTCTGGCAACCAGCGCGCCTATCGCGACAAGATCGAAGGGGCAGCATTCGTCGAGTTCCTGAGACGCCGGCTCATCTTTATCGCTGAGCTCCTGGCCGACGACGGAACGCTTTATCTGCACCTGGACACCAAGAAGGTGCACTACATGAAGGTGGTTCTCGACGAGCTCTTCGGAGAAGCTGGCTTCCGCAATGAGATCGTCTGGAAGCGTTCCGATGCACACTCCGACACGATTCAGGGCGCTCAGGACTACGGTCGCATCCACGACACCATCCTGCGATACACAAAGGGCACCAGTGCTGTCTTCAACACCCAGTACCTGCCGCTGCCGGACAGCACGGCGGACTCCTGGTATAGCAACGTAGAGGAGGGCACGGGGCGCCGGTACAACAAGGCCGACCTTACGGCCGCCAAGCCCGGCGGCGACACAAGCTATGAGTTCAACGGCGTTCGACCTCCGCCTGGTCGCTACTGGGCGTACTCGAAGGCGAAGATGGAGCAGTTCCGACACGAGGGCCGACTCGTGTATGCAAAGAGCGGGCGCCCCTACATGAAGCGCTACCTGGACGAGAGTCGCGGAGTGTCGCTACAAGACCTCTGGACCGACATTGGAATGCTCCGGGGCATCAGCACCGATGGCGAGCGCACCGGATACCCGACCCAGAAGCCGATCGCCCTCCTTAGACGCATCATCGAAGTTTCCTCGAATTCTGGCGACCTTGTGCTGGACTGCTTCAGCGGTTCTGGCACCACTGCGGTCGCCGCAGAGCACCTCGGCCGTCGCTGGATCGCGGTGGACTGCGGCAAGCTCGCCATGTACATCACTCAACGCCAATTGCTTGCATTCGACAACCGCAAGGGCAAGGGCAAGAAGAGCGCTGCGTCCGTATTCGACTTTTGCTCGGCTGGGCTTTACGACAACGACCTCGTCGAGATGATGCCCTTCGAAAACTTCCAGAACTTTTGCCTCGAGCTGTTCGGCTGTCGTGAGCAGCCCCACGTCATTGGTGGACTCCAGATGGCCGGCACCCGCAAGGGTGGGCCTGTCCATTTCTTCCCCTTTAAGGAGACCGACGCCGAGATGGGCCGCGACTACATCGAGTCACTACATGGACGCCTGAAGGGTAAGGTCACCGGCGAGGTTTATGTGATCGCTCCTGTCACTGCCTGCGATCCCGGGCTCTTCGAGGACGTTGTCGTCGTCGAGAAGATCACCTTCTTTATTCTTCGCGTTCCATACTCGGTCATCGAGGCCCTGCACGGGCGGCGCTTCAAGCTCCTCGACCAGCCCTACTCCGCGGAGATGGTCAACGATCCGATGGACACGTTTGGGTTCGACTTCGTACAGTTGCCGGAGGTCGACGTGCGGTACACGAAGAGCAAAACAACATTCACCGGCAGTATACGGTCGTTCATGTGCGGGGGCCTCGACCCTGACGACTTCGATGAGCTCGACCAGGCAGGTCGGCTCGACCTGGCGATGGTGTTGGTCGACCGAGACTACGACGGCGAGGTCTTCCGTGTGTCTGATCACTTCTTTGGCGAAGACCTGGAGAACTCGAGCTGGAAGTTCGTGTTGCCACTGGCCGACTGCGGCAAGCAGATGCTCGTGATCTATATGGACACTCACGGCAATGAGTTCCGCGAAACAATTGAGCTCGCGAAGCTCAAAACGCCGGCCAAAAGATCCAAGGCGGCAACGAAGTGAGCCCGAAGGCCAAGCTCACGATTGACCAGTTCGCCGTCGACGACCTCGTGCTACCGGTCTCGGAGAGCTACAACCCAGCGACGTTCGACCTTGCGGCATACGAAGACTTTATAGACGCTGTCGTGGCCGGCCGCGAGTACTCCAGGGTGGCAATCGTCACTGCTCTGCGCTTTATGGCTGGGGGACGCTACGCGAACACAAAGCAACTCGCGGAGGAGGCTTTCGCCTCAACGCCAGCGCTCGATCGTCGCTACGGAACGCTCGGTCGCCTGCTGGAACGCTTGCCCTTCCCGGACAAGCTCGCCTGCACCCTCGATCTTGCTACCGGCACCGGTAAGAGCTACGTCCTCTTCTGCTTGGCGCGCATAATGCTCAACGAGGGCCTGGTGAGTCGCGTGCTCGTCCTGTGCCCGTCACTCACGATTGAGTCGGGGCTGATCGATAAGTTCGATTCCCTCCTTGCCGACAGCGACCTCACCGCGTTGCTCCCCAGCTCGAAAGGCACACGACTACCCGAGCGCGTCGATGCAACCGGGACAGTCAAGGCAGGCCAAATCTGCATCGAGAACATCCACGCCGTATACGAGACAACCGGCTCATCCATATCCGACAGCTTCGAGGGCAGCGGCACCTCCACGCTCGTACTCTCCGACGAGGCCCATCACATCTACTCGCCTGGCGACACAAAGCTCAAGAAATGGCGAGAGTTCATCGCCAGTCCCGCCTACGGCTTCCGCTACCACGTCGGGGTGTCGGGGACCTGCTACGTCGCCAACGACTACATCGCCGACGTCGTACACCGCTACAGCATTCGTGACGCCATCAACGACCGTTGGGTCAAGGATGTCTTCTACGTCGCCAAGGACGAATCGACCACCGACGATGAGCGCTTCCAAAAGCTGCTCCAGCAGCATGAAACCAACCGCAAGACCTACAAGCCGCTGAAGCCGTTGACCATCGCGGTCACCAAGAACATCAAGGCAGCCGAGGACCTCAGTGAAGCTCTAGTCGAGTTCCTCGCCGAGCAACTCGCGGGTGGCCGCGGTGAGGCGGAGAGCAAGGTCCTCGTGGTCACCTCCTCGCCCAGGCACGAGAAGAACATTCTCAAGCTGGCCACAGTTGACGATCCGACCAACCCGGTCGAGTGGATCGTCTCGGTGGCGATGTTGTCGGAGGGCTGGGACGTCAAGAACGTCTTTCAGATCTACCCCCACGAGAAGCGGGCCTTCAACAGCAAGCTGCTCGTAGCGCAAGTGCTCGGCCGCGGACTACGCCGGCCAGAAGGCATCAAGGCCGAGCCTCGGGTCTTTGTGTTCAACCACCAGAAGTGGGCGCACGAGGTCGAGGATCTCGTCGCCGAGGTGCTCGATCAGGAGACGACCATCGCGCAGCGCCCGAGCGACGACCGGCCTGCGAAGCACTTTGACCTGCATCGTCTGACCTACAAGGAGGTGCCGACCGGGATCGAAGCCAGGGAGGTGGAGAAACCGCGCGACATCAAGAAGCTCAACCTTCGTCCGCAGCGCGACGCGCCGGAGAGCACAGAGTTCGTCTCGGTGTCCGACTCCGAGCAGAGGGTCATCCTGACGACGCTCGTGCGCGAGACTTACTACCCGATGGCCGAAGTGGTCGCCGACGTTCGTCAGCGAATGCTGCAGCACGACAAGCTCACCGGCGGCGATCTGGCCGAGGCTTATTCCAAGAAGCGTGTCCAAGAGCTCATCCGCGACGCTCTCAAACGACTGAAGCTCAAAGGCACGGCCGTCAGCCAAGAGAACCGTCAACTCATTATGAGCGCTTTCGGATCTCTACGGCAAAGGACGATGCGCGCTGGTGCCGAGTGGGCCCAAGAGCCCGACGGCCTGGAGACCAAGTCCACCTCTGAGATGCCCCCGGTGCGGGAGCGCATCAGCGGCCTGACCTCCCACGTGGGTCTCTTCCACGACGAGCTCTCGCCCAAGCTCGGCCTCCCCGACGATGCGGCGGCGCTCAAGAAGGCGCTCACGATTGAGCTCCCAACGCGCATGCGCCGTGTGGACAACAGCTACTTGCTCAAGTCGCCGGTTAACGTCGTGCTCACCTCGCACACACCGGAGCGGCTGTTCGTCGAGCGCCTGCTTCAGCCCGAAAACGCCGCTATGCTCGCAGCCTGGGTGAAGGCACCCGATGTGGGCTTCTACCCCATAGAGTACGGCTACCAGCCGGGCGGAAACGGACGTTCTAAGCGAGGCCAGTTCAACCCAGACTTCTTCTTGGTGCGTGAGGGCGCTGACAAGGTCGTGGTCGTGGAGACCAAGGCCGATGACGACTTCTCCGACGTCAACGCTGGCAAGCTCGCCGATGCCGACGCCTACTTCGCTAAGCTCAATGAGTTGCTTAAGGCGAAGCGAAATAGGCGCCGTTACCAGTTCCACTTCCTCTCGCCGGTCGACTACGACGACTTCTTCGCGGGACTTCGCGATGGAACTCTCGATGGCTTCGTCTCCACACTGCACGCGGCGTTGAGAGATTAGGCCTACCCAAGCAGTCTTTGTAGCTGGCCGAAGTGTGACGCGACCGTCCGCGCATACTCCTTGAGTGTTTGCAAAGTCCGTAGATGACAGGTTGCCACTGACCTGCGGGACGGTGTTAGGTCCAAAGTGTGCCAAAAGGCCCACACAGGTGTGTCAAATGTGTAACACGGACCAAAATGATCGCAGTCTCCTGCTAGGGAATAGCCAAGCAAGCGGGAGAGAACGTCATGGGTTGGACCGCTGGATATCTACAGGGACCGTTCACAGCGCGTGCCGCGATCGAGTTCGATCTAGGCGCAGAGTTCGCCGCGCGTGTGGTAGATACCGCTCGCTACGGGCAAGTCATCTATGCGGCCGTGCGCTCAAGCGACGGCCAAGAGGTGTTCGGCCTCGTGCTACTCGCCAAGCGCCGTAACGGCGTGCTTTTTACCAAGCCGATCAGTGAGGATATGGGCCCCATCGAGAATCATTGTCCAGCACGCATCCTCGATCGGCTCACCGAGCCCGGCAATGACACCGCCCGTGAATGGCGCAAGCGCTGTCGTGCCCGCCTGGCGAGGCCACGCCCACGCCCAGGTCAAAAGGTGATCTTCGGCAAATCGCTCCGATTCACCAACGGAGATGCCCACGACACCTTGACCTTCCAGGGTGGCTCGCGGTTTTGCTCAGCCGACGGCACTACATACTACATTCGGTCGTGGCAAGCGCTCGATTACAGCGTGGAGCCGTGACCAGTTGGGACTCAGAGTCAAATTGTTAAACAAAGTGCAACCGTCCGTTATGGGGCTGCAGGCGGCTCCCACGGCGGTTCGTATTCATAACCGGGGACATTGAACGCAATGTCGCCAAGATCGAGCGTGCCTTGGCCCTTCGCGCGGTCCCTCGCCTCTTGTTGCATGGCGGGGACCAGCTTGGCGGTTTTCGCGTAGAGGTCGGTCATGATCCGCTCGCCCGCTTCGTTGTCGGTGGCAAAGATCATGTGGTACACGGTTCCACCGCGCGTGTTCTTCAGCTCGAATGGATGGGTCTTGGCGTATCCGAGATCGTTCGTGAGGCGCCATCGCACGAGATTGACGTACTCCTCTCGCGCCTCAGAAGCACTCAGCGTTCCCGCCGCGCGCCGGTCGTAGATCGCTCGCCAGGCATCGGTGCCGTAGAGCTTGGTGGCCCGAGCTTCATCGGCAGGCCGCAGCTTGTCCTCGTCGAGCGCGAGGGTGCGGATGAGGCCCTGAGTGGGGAACAGCAGCCAGAGCTCGACCTTGTACTCCGGCTTCAGACTTCCACTCGGCCGGTAGCCGCGCTTGTGATCAGCAAGGTGGTTGAGCGTCTCCCACGCGAGCTCCATGCCGTCCGGGTCGATGAACGCGAAGGTTGGCGCCCAGTTGAGGTGGCGGAGCTCGGCGAGCGCCTTGGGGATCTTGACGTTGCAGTCGCCGCCATAGACCTTGATATCGCGTCCTGGGTAGTCGGCGACGAGCCTGTCCTGCAAATCCTTGGCCTTGGTGTCTCGCTCAAAGTAGCGCAGCCGCGTAAAGCCACCGGCCTCATTCGTGTCGAGCGCAATGCGGGCCGAGCCGTTGAACTCCTCGCCGGTCAGCCGATCGATCCCAAGTCCCTCGCCCGCAAACGCATCGAGGTACACGAACTCCGTACTTTTGCCAGCAGACGCGAGCAGGAACGCGGGGAGATAATCGGCGAGGATCGCGAGCTTCAGCCGGGTCCAATAGCCCCACGGCCGACCTTGGTGCTCGCTCATGCCAGTTGCAGCGTCGGCGACTCCGGCATCTCATCCCAGGCGCGTCCGTCCAGCACACGGCCGCCGCTCTTCGGTCGGTGCCCGCCCCATTGCTTGAAGAAGTACGCAACCTCCTCGTCTGCGCAGCGATCGCGCAGGTCGCGCAGCCACTCGATCCTCACGGGTCGGTGCTTGGGGCCGGACTCTCCGCCGGATATGAGCCAGTCGATGCCCGTCAGGTCGAGTCCTTCAAGCGGCCCGAGCAACGGCTCGGCGGAGATGAACCGCACGGCCGCGTCGACCTCGCGAAGGTAGTCCGCGCGATGGACGAAGCGGCGGTTCTCGATCGAGACTCCCATCCAGACATTCGGATGCCACGGCAGAGATGGCGCCAGGTTGGCCAGGCGCTCGTGGCGCTTGGTCAAGATCTGGAACGTGTGCCAATGGGCCTGTCCCATGACGTCGAAGACCTGTTCGATGTAGGCATCGGGAATCTCCTCATGGAACAGGTCGCTCATCGAGTTGACGAAGATCATCCGCGGTCGCGACCACTTCAACGGCTGCTCCAACCGCTGCGGCCAGAGCTTGAGCGCAAAGCCCTGCTCGTAGGCGTGCCCCGGTATGCCGCGCCAGCGCTCGGCGAACGTCTCCGCGTAGCAGTGCGCGCACCCGGGCGAGACCTTGTCGCAGCCTGTCACCGGGTTCCAGGTCGCCTCCGTCCACTCGATTGCGCTGTTGTCGGCCATCACCGTGCTCGTTCGCCGCCTGCAAGCGGCATCCTGCCCTCTGTCGAACATATGTTCCCTGTGGCAGCGGACAGACGGCAGGACGCTCGCCAGAGACGCGAGCCTACACCCGATCTGCCAGCCCAATCCCGGTGGCTGCCACGGAGCGGCCGCGAGCCGCGGCTGATCGGCAAGCGCGCGCGGCGCAATGCCCTGGAGTGGAGTGCCCCCGCTTTCGTGGTGTGTCCACGGAAACGGGGGCGGGCCACAGTCCTTCGAGGGCAACGGCTGCACCGTAGTCGTCGCCGCGGCCTGAAGGCTTACTTCACGGCGCCCTGCTCGACAAGGCGTGTTATCGCTGGCTCGGCGGCTGGTACTCGACGCCTTCCAGCAGCTCGCCGGCGGGGACGCCGAGGCCGTGGGCGATCTTGACGACGGTGGAAACGCGCAGGTCGCGTACGCCGCGCTCAGCGCGTCCCAGCTCGACGGGATGCAGCCCGCAGCGGTGCGCGAGGGCTTCCTGGGTGAGCTTGAGGCGCTTGCGGTTGGTGCGGATGTTCTGGCCGACGATGAGCTTGGCCTCCACGGGGTTGATCTTCCGCTCGGAAGCCGATAGCGTCCAGAACCAATAGCGTTTCATTTCGGTAGACTGGGGGCGCAGACGACCCGCTACAGCAACGGAGGAACCCAGATGCGACCACACCGCCCGTCACCCGCGACCGTGCTCTCAGCCCTCGCGCTGTTCTTCGCGCTCGGCGGGACCGCCATCGCCGCCAAGCACTATCTGATCATGAGCACGAGCCAGATCAAGCCGAGCGTCCTCAAGCAGCTTCACGGGAAGGCCGGCGAACCAGGGGCAGCGGGTGCGACGGGTCCACAGGGACCGGCAGGCCCACAGGGACCTGGGGGGCCACAGGGACCGGCCGGGCCGAGCAATTTGAGCGCGCTCACGACCGTCATCGGCCCCACCGTTGAAGTGCCCGCCGGCAAAGTGGGTGGGGCGGAAGCAACCTGCCCCGCAGGATCTCGCGCGGTCAGCGGCGGCGGGTTCGCCAGCATCGCGGGTCTCGACGACAGCGAAATGGAAACCACACACACGAGCTGGTTCATCGTCATCTCTAACCAAACGGGGATCACCCTCAAAGTCCATGCCAGCGTCGAGTGCGCTGGTGCGGGTCAGGCGGTCGCCGCGAGCGTGCCGCGCGCAACACACGCGCGCTTCAACCAGCGCGTCGCGGAGCTGACCGCAGAAACCGAAGCCAGCAAACAGTAGCCACGCCTGCGAGGGGCAGGTAGACCGAGCCCGAGGTTGCTCCGGTTTGCCTGCCACGATGAAGCGATCGGCTAAGCGCGCCCGACCTCAGCACCGCCAGCTCGGGCAGTTCCTCACGCCCGGCCCGCTGGCGCGCACGGTCGCGGCGGCGCCACTCGCACGCAATCCGGACACCATCTTGGAGCCATCGTTCGGCGAGGGCGCGTTCCTGATCCCGCTGATCGAGCATTACATGGAGCGGGAGAGCGGCAGCGTGTCCGCTCGCCTCGGGCGTGTGCTCAACGAGCGCGTCTGGGGCGTCGAGGTCGATCCGGCGCTGTACGAGCGAGCGCTCACAACGATCCGGTCGCGGTGGGGGTCGCTGCCCAGCTCCCACAACCTCGTGCTCGGCGATTATTTCCGTTTTGACGCCGGCATGCGCCGCTTCGGGGCGATCATCGGAAATCCGCCCTTCGGCGGCACGTTCGACCGGCACCTCGAGGACAGGTTGGACCGTCGCTATGGCAGCTACCGGGGCGCCAAGCTCAAGAAGGAGACGTACTCGTTCTTCATCGCAAAGGCCCTGGACGAACTGGCGCCCGACGGGACGCTCGCGTTCATCTGCTCGGACACCTTCCTGACGATCAAGACCATGGCCGGGCTGCGCATGCTGCTCATGGATCGCGGGCAGCCGACCGTCGAGCGCCTGGACGAGTTCTCCGATGAGACGAGCTACGACATGGTGACACTGTCGCTGCGGTCCGGCGAGCCTGCCACCGACGCGATGATCTGCGGCCAGTCCGTTCGGCGTGGGGCCATGGAGGCGACCGGGAACTACTCGTGGACCGTCAGCGAGGAGTACGCGCGACTGTTCGCCGGACCGACGATCGGCGACCTCATGGTCGCGACCGGCGGCATGACGATCGGTCGCAACGAGTTGTTCGTGCGCGAGATCGTCGACGGCGAGGTGCGGGAGCCGTTGACCTTTGGTTTCGCCGAGCGGCCGATCACGTTAGAGGAAGAACTGGGGCACGCGCGCCTGGGCAAACTGTCCGTGCGTCAGCAGAACGAGATTCGGGCGCGCGAGGCGCAGGGATGCACGCGACGGGTCGTCGTGACGGAGACCCGAGCGCACCCGGTTGCGGTCAAGCTGCCACACCCCGACTACGCGTACTACAACAAAGCGAGCGGCAAGCGGCTGTACGCGCCACCAGCTCACGCCGTCTACTGGAAGGACGACGGGGATGCCGTCCTGACGTTCAAGAAGAGCGGACCGTGGTACCTGCGCGGCGTCGGCGGCGGACCGTACTTTGGTCGCGAGGGCTTGACTTGGCAGCTGGTCGCGCCACGGATCAACGCCCGCTATCTGCCGCCGGGCTACATCTTGGACAGCGGGGCGCCGTGCGCGTTCCTGCACGACGGGATCGATGCGGACGAGCTGTGGTTCGTGCTCGGATGGCTTCAGACGCGGCTTGCGTCGGCGATCCTCAAGGAGGTCATCAACCACACCCGCAACATCCAGGGCAAGGACGTCGAGCGGCTCCCCTACCCCTGGTGGGTTGCCGAGTCCGGAAGGCGCAAGGCGATCGCGATCACCCATGATGCCGTGCGGCGCCTGCAGGCCGGCGAGCCAGTGGACGCCGACACGATCGCCGAGGAGCTGGGTGAACTGCTCGCGCCCATGGAGGCGGACCTGCGACGTGTAGCCTAGTAGCGCGATGGTCCAAGGCCGGGGACCTGACCCCCGCGCGACTGTTCGGCGACGCCTACGACCACAGCCTCGCCGGCGAGGAGCGCACGCGCGAGTTCCTCGACGCCCAGAAGACGCTGGGGAGCCATAGATGCGCGAGGTCGAGATTTGTGACACGCGGCCACCGAGTGCTTGGAGATGCAGCCGCGGCGCTCGTCACAGATCCGGCCTTGGCTCATCTATTTACCATGACCGCCGATCGCGAAGAGTTGGGACTGCGCGCGTTGCAGTTGCTCGCCGAAGATTGGATGGTCTCGGTCCTGACGGGACTGGCTGACGGCCCGATTCGACCCGCGGAGCTCGAGCGCGGTCTGCCGCACGCCGGGCACTCCGTCGTGATCCGGCGGTTGCGCGGTCTGCTCGACGGCGAGCTCGTGAGCCGCGAGCACCAATCTGGCGTTCCTCCACACCCTGGAAACATGGCCGGCTCGATGTCAAAGCCGACCCAGCGCACGACCTACGGAAGCCAGCCACTGCCTAAAGCGCCAAGACCTCACTGCCGATCCCCAGCCCACACAACCAAGAGTGGGTTCAGCTCTCCGCTCGCGCCACAGGGTCAAACACCCGATGGGCCTGACGGTGCCGGCCCACACGACGAACGGGGTGTCCCCATGCAGATCTGTCAGGCGCGCGAGCAGTATGTCCGCTGGCTGCTGGTCACGAAGGATCTGTCGCCGCACACGATTCGTGCCTACGACAGCGACATCGCGGCATTCGAGCGGCATCTCGGCATTCGCGCGCTGGTCGAGCAGATCGACCGAGACCGTCTCATCGTCTTCATTGAGGAGCAGCGGGCGGCAGGGCTGTGCTCGACATCGATCAGACGACGGGCGTCAGGTCTTCGCGGCTTCTGCAAGTGGTTGCTGTCGTGCAGTCTCTTGGGCTCTGACCCGTGGGTGGGCACGACCGTCACCGCCGGGCGATCGCGCAAACTGCCACGTATCTTGCCCACGCACGAGCTCGATCGCCTCTTTCTCTCTCTTCTGAAGACGGCCGGCGTTGACGATGCAAGCGACTCGGATGAGGTGCTCCACCGCCCTCATGAGTCCACGACGCTCCTCGCGGTGGCTCTGATGGTGGCCACAGGCGTGCGCGTCAACGAGGTGGTGGGCATCAAGTGTCAAGACATCGACCTGCCCGGCCGGAGCCTGCGAATCGTCGGAAAGGGACGTCGCGAGCGACAGGTCTTTCTAACGAACGACTGGATCACCGGTCTCACACGTGCGTACCTCAAGACGCGCGCTGCCCTCGATCTCGAGCACACTCACCTCTTGTTCAACTCCCACCACGACCCTCTCACGCCACCGGCAATGCGATCGAGGCTCGTCAAGGCGGCGCGGGACGCAGGGCTAAGCGCCAGAGTGACGCCGCACATGTTGCGGCACACCGCCGCCACCCAGTTGATCGAGGCTGGCGTCGACATCCGCTACATCCAACGCCTCCTCGGGCACGCGAGCCTGACTACGACTGAGATCTACACGCACGTCTCAGACCGGGCGCTCAGCCGGGTGGTGTCCGACGCGGACGTGCTGGGGAAGGTGCTGCAGTTGCGATAACTGAGGATTATCACTGTTATCCGATGACGTTCGACACGTCGAATCCGACTTATCAGGAGCTCCTCGGACGGGTCTTGCAGTCTGGCGCGAGCGTTGTGCCGTTCGTGGGAGCCGGGCTCAGCGTCTACGGGCGGCGGGATGAGCGCCTGCCGCTCTGGCGAGAGCTGCTGGAGCGGCTGATCGCGGAGGGCCAGGAGACCGGGCTGATCCGAGATGACGGCGATCCCGTCATCAATGCTGCGCTTGCAGCGAGGCAGTACATCCGGGCCACGGATCTCATCCTTGACGCGCTCGGTGAGCCAACGTTCCGCCGGGTCATCGAACGTGAGCTCGATGATGGTCATCTCGAGGTTCCACCCGCGATCGCCCAGCTCGTGGGAATCGGCTGGTCGCTGATAGTGACGACGAACCTCGATCGGCTGATCGCTCGTGCGTACCTCGATCACCACGGTCGCCCTATGCGGACGATTACGAGCCTCGACACGCGCGCTCTCGCGGCCGCGCTCGCCAGCTCCGCCACCGACGCCGAGGCGGCCCTGGCTCAGATCCATGGGGACATCGACGTCTACCCCTCATGGCGGCTGACGCAGTCCCACTACGAGCAACTGCTGAGAGACCCCGGTTACATGGAGGCGCTCAAGCACCTCTTCCTCCGCAAGGTCTTCTTTGTCGGCTTCGGACTCCAGGACGGGGACTTCGACCTCGTTCTGGAGACGGTCGCCCACATCTATCCAGCGGGCGTCGGCGAGTTCTACGCGCTGATCGAGCGGGGCCGCAAGGGAGACCCCGTCATCCAGCGTCTAACTCGCAAGAATGGCCTACGGCCGGTGTTCTACGACGTCGATCCGTCGCCGGAACCCGATGATCCCTTCGGGGGCCACCGCGAGGTGTTCGAATGCCTCGCACACCTTGCCTCAAACTGGGCTGCCACGGAGACCAAGCTCGAGGTCAAGCTCAAGTACTTCCCAGAGCTAGACCCGTTCGTAGTCGGCCGGGAGCAGGAGATCGATCGGTTGACCTCGCTGCTCGAGACCGAGGGTGCAATCGTGCAGCTCGTCGCGCTGGGAGGTGCTGGGAAGACGTCGCTCGTCCAGCGTTTCCTTGAGGCTCGCGCGGCCCCGTTGGCCGCTGAGGGTTATCGGCAGGTCTTCGGGTGCTCGTTCTATCGCGCCGACATCGGCCAGTTCATTCACGACATGGCGATCGCGACGGTCGGTCCCCTCGCGCTTCCACTTCCGGAGCGGGCGGATCGCATCTGTAAGTACGTGGAATCCAATCGCGTGTTGCTGGTGCTCGACGGCATTGAGGCGATCCTCGACGACCGTTCGCAGCTCACCAACCCCTACATCACGCGGATCGTCGAGAGTGTCCTTCGCGGGCGTGGCTCGTGTCTTGCCACCTCCAGGGTTCCAATCCGTGGGGACCGTTTCGAGCTGGCATCGACGATCGACGTCAACCCGCTCTCGACAGAGGAGATCCTGACCTTTCTCGACGAGTGGGGGTTGAATGCCATTGGCCGGATCGCTCAGCGTCGGCTCGTGGAGATCACCGCGGGCCATCCGCTTGCCCTGCGGATCCTCGCCGGCGTGCTCCTCAGCGTGCCGCCGCAGGATGCGGTCGAGACGATCGAGAGGTCGTCGGCCGTCGACGTTCACGACGAGATCGATCCCCTGTGTGAGAACCGCCTCGCGCGGGTCCTTGGCTCCTACGTCCATCACCTCGGCGAGGCCGAGCTCGCCTTCCTTGTGACCGCCACCGCCTTTGAAGCACCAGCGACGTTCTTTCTCTACGAGGCTGCGCTCACCCGCGCCTACCCCGACACCGACGTCAACCTGTCGCTCGTCGATCAAGATCTTCGTCCAGTCGTCGCACTGCTCATCGAACGGCGCCTCCTCACGGTGGGCACCGGCGGAGAGCTGTCGAGCCACCCGACGGTACGCGACTACTTCGCCGCGCGCGCCCGCGACGCTGGCCAGTCGCTGGTTCCCATCCATCGCTATCTCGCAGGCGAGTACCTTCGCGACGCCTCCGCGACGCCGGAGACGTTCGAGGATGCCGTGCCGTTGCTGACCGCGGCTCGGCACGCTGCGTTGTCGCATGACTGGACCCTCTTCGACGACCTGTTTCGGCGCCGCCTGATGCGTGGCTTTCGGAGCCATCTCTGCAATAACCTCGGCGCATGGGACGAGGCACTCGCACTTGCGCGGCTCGGCGACGACCCTACGTTTCCGGCGGCGCTTACGCCCGAGCCCGCCTACTATCCGGCTAACGTGGCGCGCTGCCTCAAGCACGTCGGCCGTAGTTCTGAGAGTCGGGCAAAGTACTTCGACGCCCTGACGGCGGCGGCGACATCTCGCGACCCCGACACCGCGAAGTACGTCAACAACTTCCTGACACTGCTCGTCTGGCGCGGCGAGCTTTCCGCCGCAGACGCCCTCGTCGAGCTGAACGTCCGTGCGCTGTCCTGGATCGACGAGCCATGGAAGCATCATTGGCAGGTTGAGCACGGGTATTCGACAATCGCCTATCTGAGGATGCTGCAGGGCGACCTGTCGATGGCCGCGACCCTGTTCGACTTCGCTCAACGCGCGTGGGACGACTACGACGGCGAGCGACTATGGACATTCGACTACTACCCGTACTATCGCAGCGAGCTCAGCCTACTCACCGACCCAGGAGCCCACGAAGAGGCACTTGAGCAGATTGAGTCGCTCCTGCTCATCGCAGAAGCCCATCGGTGGCCAGAGTCCATCTCCCGCGGCAACATCCAGATAGCCGACATCCATCTCGACCGGGCAGCCCGAGAACAAGATGCAAGAGCGCTTATCGACGCGAATCAGCGCCTCGACTACACGGAGAGAATCCCGGCCGGCTTGACCGTTGCTGCGGTCGAGATTGCCTACCTCCTGTCCCGGCTGAAGGCCGAGCTCGTCCGCCGCAGCCTCCATGGCGCAGGCAGTGCGAAGCCGGACGACTTCGCGGGAATTGTTGATCGCGTCGAGGCGCTCGTGCAAACGTCTGCCCTTGAATGGGCACGTCCCGAGGCGATCGCCTCGAGGGGAGCGCTGGCCTACCTGAACGGAGCCGGCGACGACGCAGCGGTGCGGTACAGGCAGGCTCTGGGGGTGTGTCGAGTCCAGGGCAACTGGCTCGCTGCGAGAAGCCCACGCTCACTCGTCCATTGGCTCGGCGAGCAGACCGCACAGACCCCGGACATAAAGGCGAGAACCTCAGAGCCCAACCCGATCGAGTTGCTGGGGAGGAGTTTGTCCCGTGACTGGATGCACGCGCGCCTCGAGACGCTGAGGGATCGCCACGCTCCCAGGGCGCACGACCATGGACGCTAGCTAGCTAATGCCCAAGTGCACGAAGCGATCGCCCGTTGCTCAGCACCGGACCGCCTCGCGCAGGGCGATGAGAAACGTCTGGACCCCGTCGACCGGCCAATCCCGGACGGACACCGCCTCCGCGTCAAATCCCGCGTGAAGAGCTATTGCCACGGCCTCGCGCAGCGGTGAGGTGTTCGTGATCGTGAGGTAGACGACACCGTTCCGGTCCAACAGGCTTCGCGCCCGTAGCTGGTCAAAGAACCGCTCCGCGAGGCTCAGGCCCATACAGCGATTGCGAACGATGTAAGGGTCGTCGGACAGTCTGATGTCGATGAGGGGCGGATTGAAGGTCACGACATCGAACTTGGCCCCCTCCGGCATCCCTTCCCATAGATCACTCACGATGCCGACGAATGGCGGACCGCGATCGCCCAGGATCCGGTCGTAATGCAGTGCGGCGGCACGGATACTCTCATCATGGATATCCAGCGCGTGCACGTGCCTGGCTCCCCGTGCCCCTGCCACGACTGCCTCCACCCCGAGGCCGGCTCCCATCGCGGCGTAGCGGAGTCCCTCGAGGGGGAGCGTGCCGTCCAGCATCAGCCCGTGCAGGAACCTGCTCGTGGCCGACGGCTCGAACACGCCCGGCGGCACGTCGAACGTCCAGCCGTTCCAGCGGTACACGGCGCCGGCCGCGTTGGTCTCACTCACATCGTGCGCTGCCAGCATCGTCTCGAGGGAGACCGTCGCGGGAAGGAGCGCGTGGAGCTCCCAGTTCGTCGCGCCCTTCCATCTGGCAGCTGGGTCGCCACCGCGCGGTGTGTCTGTCGAACTCATCTTGGCGACGACCACCTCATCGCAGCACGCCGTAGACGCGCCTGAGCCGTCGCCGTCGGGTCGTCTCCCGAAACGCGCGTCTGCCGTGCAGGTATCGCTGGTTGTCGACGACAAGCAGCTCGCCGCGCTCGAGAAGGAAGGAGATCTGACGCTCCTCGGCAGCGGCCAGGGCATCGAAGCGGTCGAATGCGACAGGGGTCTGATCGGACATTCGAACACCTGCCTTGTCGTACCCCTGCTCGATGTACGCACGCACGTAGCGGAGGCGAAGGCGTCCTCCCCCCTCACGGGTCGCGATCGGCTGGGAACGGGTCGGATCGCCATCGGTCTGGCCTCGTAGGTCGATGGGGTGCTCTTCGAACAGCACCGCGGCGACAGACGCGTCCGACGCGCAGAGCTCGTCGAGGACGTCAGCACCATCGACGATCACGGTCTCGCCACCTTCGTCCGCGCTAGAGAGAGACAGCAGTGCGGCGATCTCAGGCGCGGCCGGCAAGAAGCTGCCATCGGTGTGAAAGGCCGCCTCGGAGCGAGACATCGAGAAGGGACTGTGAAGGGGCTGCACGTCGGCTGCCTCGACCGGGAAGAACAGCTCCCCGGTCACGTACTGCGGCACCGGGAGGCACAACATCGTCAGTAGGTTCCAGGCCGCACGGCAGATCAGCTCGTCGCTCGCGTCCGGGAGCGAGAGATCGATCAGCGCGTACCCCGGCGACTCGCGGAGCAGGTGAGTGAGCCGGTCCCGCAAGTGCCTCGCTTCATTCCCCGCGCCCAGGGGCGCTGTGCGGGGCCATTGGGAGGAATCTGCATCGAGGGGAACCACTCGCTCGAGCAGCCACGTGGATGTGCCGCCGACGTCCACCTGCGCTTTCCGATCACCTGTCACGGTGTGCTCCCGCGATGCGCCGGCGAGATCCAAGGCGAGTACTTGCGGACAACCCGGTCGCCAAGCACCAAGGCGTCGATCGGACGCTGGATAAACAGGTCCAGCGCATCCACTGGGCGCTCAACGATCGGCTTGCCGCGCAGGTTTAGCGACGTGTTGAGCAGGACTGGAATGCCCGTGTGCTCGCCCACCCGCTTGAGGACGGCATAGAGGAACGGATTATCTTCCGAACGAACGGACTGGACCCGAGCGGTCCCGTCGACGTGAGTCACCGCTGCCAGCCGATTCTTGAACTGGTCCCGAACTGTCGCGACGAAGAGCATGTAAGGCGACTCCTCGATGCCGGCGAAGTACGTGTCCAGATCGTCGAGGGGCACCACCGGAGCCAGCGGCCGAAACGACTCGCGCTGCTTTACGTCGATGTTGATGTGATCGCGGGTTCGGCCGGTCGTCGGGAGAGCGAGCAAGCTGCGATTGCCGAGCGCGCGAGGGCCGATCTCGGAGCGTCCCCGGCAGACAGCGACGCTTTCGCCATCACTCAGGATCTGCGCCACCTCCGCCTCGAGGTCGGTGGGCTGTGACGCGATCACAGGTGCCTCCGACAGCGCCGCCTCGACCTCCCCGACGGTGTACTCGCGACCGACGTACACCGCCCGACCGCGCCACCCCTCCGTCGCCGGGCGTCGAGGTTGTCCCAGCAGGGCGTGCGCTCCATAGAAGCCTGCGCCGACCGAGAGCCCGTTGTCACCGGCCGCCGGAAAGACGGAGACGTGCTCGAAGGCCGTGGATTCGAGGATTCGTGAGTTCGCGAGTGTGTTGAGAGCGCAGCCGCCACCGAAGCTGAGCACCGGCGAGGGCGCTTGCCGATACGCCTCGCGGGCGGCCTCGACGATCGCGTCGACGAAGATCTCCTGCGCTGCGTAGGCGAGGTCCGCCCGGATCTGCGGAGAGCGCGGAGACGTAGCCAGCGTCTCGTTCAGCCAGTCCCAAATCCCGCCGTAGGGGTCAAAGAGGAACCGTCCGTCGGGCCGGATCGTGACGAACTCTCTGAGCGAGTCGACGAACGTAGGCGCGCCGTATGCGGCGAGGCCCATCGCCTTGCCCTGCTCGGCGGTCTCGAAACCGATCGCAAGCGTCACGACCCGGTAGAACCATCCGATCGAGTTCTGGGTGACGTAGCGCCATGCGCTGGAGGTCCGCTTCTGGACTCCGGTCTGGAGCGGATGGACCTCGAACGACGTGTCATCCGCCCAGCCGGTCGAGATCGTCTCGACCTCCCACCCGTTGGCGCTCTCCGCGAGGGCGCTTCCGTGCCCGTCTACCACCAGCAGCGTCGATCGCTCATGTGGCGCGGTGTAGAAGGAGGCGGCCGCGTGCGCGGTGTGGTGATTCACGAAGGTGACACGAGACCAGTCGAGCCACTCCGTCGGGCGCTCGAGGTCGTCTGAGCAGAAGATCGCGTCGATGTCATCCAGATCCGCGCCGATCGCGTCGAGGCAGTACGTCGCCGCATCGCGAGCAGGCTGGGAGTGCCACTCGGCCTCACCTCGCTTGACCCGCTGGATGCGCTCGTCCTCGATGGCCACGCGGATGCTGCCGTCGGCAACGATCGAGGCGCTGAAGTCGTGGTTAGACCCTCCGAGGCCGAGGACCGGCGCCACCGATAATCCTCAGTTATCCGAACAGCTAGTCATCAGAGCGGATCGTAGATGATGTCTCTCTCGTCGTGGAGCTTCGTGACGGGGGACTCGTCTTCTCACGCACGCGCGCAAAGCCAAGGGCGGCCGCCAGCGCGTCAACCACGGCCCCACCGCGGACCTGGCGCTCGGGCGGGCCCGTGCTGACTGCCCCGCCGCGGCGTGGGATAACACCCCGAACAGCCACTGGCCCAGGCACCACCAGCACCCAACCCGCTGGCTCCCAGTCCGTCAACCGTTGACCCCAGTCCCCGTGGTTGGGTTGTTTTGATTCTGCAGCAGGCTGATGAAGTCGTGCAGAGGCTTGGTGCCTGCGCCAATCAGCGCCCCAGTGAGGATCGAATCCCAGGTATGGGAGACGTGCATACCGATGGCTTTCAGGAAGAACAGGCCGAAAGCGCAGCTGGCCGCGACGCCGAGCACCGTGGCCACGCCGAGCGAGAACACCGCACGGTCGGCCTTGGTGTAGGCGGCTCGTGTGGCGGGTGTGGTCGCCGATGCGGGCGGGCTCCAGAACGGCAGCAACGGTGCGATCAACTCGAGCAGCCGCTCGATCACCTGAGCCGCGACGTAGAAGCCGGCGAACAGACCGAAGTTGGCCACCGCTTTCTCGGAGGGCGCGAATTCGGACCCGGTCCATTCCAGCGCGTTCAAGCCCCAGCCGACGAAAACGGCCACGGCGAGAGACACGAGTAGCGCGATCTTGCCGAGGGACGTGGGGTCGGGCAAGCTGGTGTCGCCACCGGCGCCGCCTTCGGCGGCAGGCGATGTGGATGTGAGTTTTCCCTCAGTGCTCTGCATCATTGTCCCCTTTCGCTTCGAACTTGTACGACCGATCTCATCATATGGACTCGCAGGATGCGTGATCTACCTCGACGCGGCTCAACAAACCACCGCGCTGCGCTGTGGTGCGGTGCGGACCGAGCCTCCCGCCCTTGAACTGAATGTTGTGGCGCTTGCGCAGCACTCTCGCGTCACAGTTTCCGAATCAGGCCTATGGCGCCGCACAATAGTAGACCCTGCCACGCCATGAGCCCGATGAGAAGTCCCCACGTGATCACGAAGCCTCCGCGGAGTGGGCCCGAGTACGCGAGCGGGTGAAACGCCTTGAGCGCCGCAATCGCGATCGGCAGGCCGGTCACGAATAGGAGCACTGTAAATATCGTGAGGGCGATGTCGAGGACCAGCTCTTGGATGCCGTCGCGAAGTTTCGTATCGGCGCCGACTGTCAGCGCCCGCAGTGTGCTGGCACGCTGGCCCGTGAAGAGAGTCAGCAGTACGAGGATGAGACCGACCAGGGTCGCGAAATCGAGGATGCGCGTATCGAGCATCACGGCCTCTTCGCGCTGTCTGGGAGACCGAGGATTTCTTTCCGCGTGTCGTGTTTGGTGCCGTCGGTTTTGATCGTACGTGGCGGTTCCACAGTGAGCTTAGCGCGCACGCCGCGGATTTCGGTACACCCGGCCTGTCGCAGCATGGAGATGGCGTGCTGCCAGGCGCCGAGCTGCTCGAAGTCAATCAGATAGCGAAAGGCGCCGGGCTGACCAGCCTCTTTCCATCTTCCGCTGGTCGCGACCAGCGCCGCGAGATATTTCACTACGGCCGCCGGGTATAGCACCTCCATCCGGGTGAGCAGAGTGTCGGCGCCGCCATCGGTCGTGCGAAAGAGGACTGCAACCTCTTGGGTGGTCAGCAGTCGTTCGGCGGCTTGACACATGTAGCGGAGGCGCAACGCTCGGAGGTCGGACATGCTCGATGGATACGGCTCGCCCCCACTGACCATTCCGAGCAGCTCCGCCTGCGCCGCATCGCATAGCGCGTCGACCAATCTTTCAGCCGCCTGACTGTCGAGGTTCGTATAGCTTTCCAGGTGGCCCTGTGTCTCGCTCTTTATCGTCTGAACGTTCATGTTCACCGCCTCATGCTATCTTTCGGAACTTAGGGCCGGATACCTTTGTCTTGCATGTCATCTACCAGCTCACCACGGCCGTGCAGCTCGCTCGATCTGCGCACCCCGCGCCGTCAGGTGCCACGCGTTAGCCGCTCCCGGCTGCCGGCCGTCGCCGCGGTTCTCGATGACGCTCAGCCGCGCGAGCCTCGTCAAGAGCTTGGTGATCTCGACCGTTCGCTGGGGGGCTAGGCAAGCAGAATCTAAAACTTTTCTAAATGCGACGATCGACAGTCCGCTCGAACTCGAGGTCAACCGCATCATCGCGCGCCGCCACGCGGCAGGCGCCAATGATGACCGTCGACCCTGACGCTCTCAGGATGCTCCTTCCCTCGAAAAAGTCAACGTTTCAGGCAAAATGTTTCCTAACTGCCGGCCAGCCAGTTTCCACGGACGGCTGCGCCGCACATCCGGCGCTCTCGGCGAGCACGCGGGACGGGCCGTAGCGCAGAGCCTCCTGCTGGCGAGGATCGCCTCGACCGCCTGCTGTCCGCCGATCGCCGGTGCCAGGTAGGAGAGGACCTCAGCGATCCTCGGCAGCTGGCGTGCGCGTCGCCCTCAGTGCACCGTGCCCGCACGGTGGTGCTCGTTGTCCTCCTCCGGGGCGCGTGCGGCTTGCTCGGCGCTTGCGGTCTGCTTGGCAGCGCCGCGCTTCTTGGCGCGCGCAAGCGATGACTCCAACGCGTCCATCAACGATACCTGCGACCGCGCGACGAGGTGACGTCCGCCTCGACCGCGATCATCCACTGAACGATGGGCAAGCGCTCCCGGGCAAGCCGAACACGACGCCAGCTGCCACCAGCCACAAACGGCGTCCCGCCACCGCACAGCGAGCCGCCGCACGGTCCGCCGGCCATCCGAGAGCGGCTGCTGCTACAAGCAATCGCCGACGGTGAGCTCGACGATCACCTGGGAGCGCTCGCCGACGCGATCCACGCCCGCCACCACCTCTTGCACACCGTGGCCACCGCCACCGCGCTTTCAGCACTTTGCGTCGGCGACCAGGTGCGCATCAACACGGCGATCAAACCCCGCTACCTGCACGGCGTGCATGGCAAGATCGTCGACATCGACAACGAGAGCGCCACCATCTGCGTGCACCGCCCGTTCGGACGCTTCCACTCAGGCCACATCCGCTGTCCACCGCTCGCGCTGGAGAAGCTCAGCGGCCCATCAGGGTCCTAAACCGTTACCGAAGATCGCTGCCATCCCCTGCCCCCCGCCGATGCACATCGTCTCGAGGCCATAACGCCCACCGCGCCGCGCGAGCTCGCGCAGCAGCGTCGTCATGATCCGCCCGCCGGTCGCCCCGATCGGGTGTCCCAGCGAGATCCCGGAGCCGTGCACGTTGACGCGCTCCAGCCCGTCCGGCAGGTCCCACTCGCGCAGCACGGCCAGCGCCTGCGCGGCGAAGGCCTCGTTGAGCTCGATCAGATCCATGTCCGCGAGCGTCAGCCCAGCTCGCTCCAGCGCCTTCTTGGTGGAGGGCACGGGGCCGATGCCCATCGTCTCCGGCGCCACCCCCGCGACCGCCCAGGACACCAGGCGCGCGAACGGCTTCAGGCCGAGCTCGGCAGCCTTCTCTGGGTGCGTGATGATGCACACCGCGGCGCCGTCGTTCTGACCGCTGGCGTTGCCCGCGGTGACGGTCGCGTCGGGGTCCGTGCGGCCCATGATCGCGCGCAGGGTGCCGAGGCGCTCGAGCGTCGTGTCCGCGCGCGGGTGCTCATCGCGTTCGATTAGCTTCTCCTCCTTGCGGCTCTCGACCAGCACAGGCACGATCTCCTGCGCGAACGTGCCGTCCTGCTGCGCGGCCACCGCGAGCCGGTGGGAGCGCAGCGCGAACTCGTCCTGCTCGGCGCGCGGGATCCCATACTGCCGACGCAGGTTCTCCGCCGTTTCGATCATGCCGCCCGGCACCGGATGGTCGATGCCCCCGGCCGTGACCCGGCCACGCGCGAGGCGATCATCGAGCGTCACGCTGGCGCCCTTGACGCCCCAACGCATCCCCGTCGCGTAGAACTCCGCCTGGCTCATGCTCTCCGCACCCCCCGCCAGCACCAGCTCCGTGGCGCCCGTCTGCACCTGCATGCAGCCGATCATCAGCGCCTGCAGACCAGCGCCGCAGCGACGGTCCACCTGCAGGCCCGGCACCGCGATTCCCAGGCCCGCGTCCAGTGCGACCACGCGACCGAGCGCGGGCGCCTCGCCGTTTGGATAGCCCTGGCCGAGGATCACATCCTCGATCTCGCCCGCGGGCAGCGATGTCCGCCGTATGAGCTCTCGAATGACGCTCGCCGCAAGCTCCGTGACGGGCACGTCGCGGAACACACCGCCGAAGCCCCCCACGGCCGTCCTCAGGGGTTCGCAGATGACAGCGTCACGCACAGCCGAGGATCCTGCCACAAATCCATTCCCGAGCGCACCCACCCGAGCTAGCAATCAGACCAGCAGGCTGGCCGGTCCCTGCGCGTTCTGGCGCGCTCTTGCCAGCGCTCGCGCTTCGGGCAGCAGCTCACGGGCGCTCAGCGCCAGCTGGCTTTTGTCAAGGCCGATTGAGAATTGACCCTGTAGCGCCGGTTGAGAATTGACCCCCCCTCCTGGTCTGGTGCGAGCGAGACCAATGCATCGGTGTCGTGCCCAAACCGGACCGACGCCCGGATGACCACATGACACCCCTGCCACGAGGAGGCATCACGCCGGCGAGGCGACTACACAAAGCCCGGGCCCACGTATCTTCACTTTTCAAGGGACGCTCACGACGATCACCACCCTGCCGTCCAGCTCACAACCGTGCCCCTTCTCGAGAAGCCCCCGTGCGAGCACCGATCGGCGGACGAGCGATCAACCACACCCCACCATACGCACCGACCGCGACGGTATCCACAGCCGGCGCCTCCCCAGCGTCACGAAACCCAGTAAACACGGGCCGCCAGCACGCCGCCGAACGACATGGAGCTGCCGTGGCCCGCTGGCCTGCGGGCCACGGCACACTCCGTGAGAGCCAGGCAGCGGGCAGTTGCCAGGCTCTCCTTCGAGCGCCGCCCAGAGAGGGACGTAAAGCGGCGCTCAAAGCTCTATAGCTGGGAACGCCCCCGGGCTGGATTGAGTCCCCTCCGCCCAGGATTCGCCCGGCCGGGCCGGCCCGCCTGGAGAAGTCGTTCTTGATCTCACCCGCTGTCCTCGCCTTGATCGACTCCGACGGTCCCAGGATGCCCTCTGCCTCCAAAAAGTCAACGTCTTACGCAAGATGTTTCCTAACTGGCCAGAGGCAGGTTGGCGCCGTGCATACGAGCTCGACGCAATGCTGGAGGAAGACTTCGCGGTCAACAACGAAGAGTGCGCCGCCGGGCTCTACGCCATCGCCGCGCCGGTGCACAACGAGGCCCGCGAGGTCGTGGCCGCCCTCAACCTCGCGGCGGACGCCTCGACGATGTCTCTGGAGGATCCCGTCGACGCCCTCGGAATCCTCAGACGGGCTTCGAAGCCCCCGATTACATGGCGCCCACGGAACGGCGTAGCGCTGCTCCACATAGGCCGCCCAAGCACATCAACCTGGCACCCCTGAGGCCTGGTTAGCAGCCGCGTTCTTGATTGGATGGAGAGAGAAAGACCAGCTGACGGCGAGCCTGGTTTGCTCAGGGGCTCGTGGTGCGTGGCTGGGCGCTCTCATCGCCAGCGGCAAGCAGGAGCCCGACCGGCACCCACCCACTGTCCTCCAGTTCGTCCAAAGCAGCGACGTAATCGGTGCCGGCGTTGGCTACTGCTGTGCGAGGGTAAGCAGGCGCAGCTGGAGTGGACCCGGTTTCGCGGATAGCTGTACACCAAATCGGGTTGACTCCACCCCCTTGCTGTGCCGAGCCGGACTAGCCGCCGCCCCAGCCCTTCTCCACGGCGCGCTGCCAGGCCTTGTGCAGTTCGCCCAACACCTGGCGGAGTGTGTCAGCATCGTTCCTCGTGAACACGCCGTGTCTCTCGGTAAGTGCACTCACTGTAGACAGCGCCCGCAACAAGCCTCGTGGCCTCATCGCTTCTTCGTAACGATGCTTACTCGTCACCACGAGGTTGCCGATCCGAATGCCAGTTCGCTCGAGGTCTACGCCCTTGAGCAAGTCGTCCGAATGAACTACACCCCACAGGTGTTTCGCATCGCCTGTGACGCCGCGCAGGTTTTCAATCTCTCCAAATACGCCACCATCGACGCCTTCGGGTGATTCAAGATATGTGCCCGGCCGGCATACCACCACGCCACTCCCCTCTACCTGGAAGGCAAGCGGTGGTAGCCGCTCCGGCTCCACTGCGCGGGTACGCCGCTTTTCGCCGATGACCACGAGTGAGTCAACAACGCGCCCTCGCCCGATGCAGCCTTCACTTGGCAGCTCAACGACGGAGCGATCTGCGATCAGAGAATCCACTGGCCCTTCGATGATCCTCAGGCCGCTGTCTGTGAGCTGCATCTCCTCAACCACGGAGTCGTTCGCCTCGAGCGAGATGCGTGAGTCACCCACGACGACTCGGCCTACCTTCGCATCGCCGGCCGTCACGGTGACGTTCCCAACATCGATCTCGATGTCGTCAACCGTCGTGTCCTCAAGCGTCCAAGTCGAATCCCACAGCCGGCTAAGTACGAGGGCCTCAGCCGTCGTGTCTATCAAATGCACGTCCAGCCGGCCGGCGGCGAAGCTGGCTTTGGCGAGGTGACTGTCCTCGAACCGCACGCCGTGCCATTCGGAGTCCGTGACGTCGAGCTCCTGCACCGCGACATCGCGCCACAGGACGTCGTGACACTTCGAGTCGACAAGCCTTAGCCGTCCGAATCGCGCTTCCGAGATCTCACCCCCGTGTACGACCATACGCTCGTGCTGCGGGCTGGTATACAGGAACGCAACGAGGGCATTTCGGCGCACCGTTGCCGACCTACCGCTCGTGAAGCTCCACAGTTGTCCTTTCACAGCAGGCTCGGTCGGCGCGAAGCCACCGAGAAAGTACAAGACCTCCTGTTCCAGACGAGTTTCCAACAGGGGGTGAAGTTCAGGAAATGTGTTCTTGATGACGCGAGCGACGAAGAACCCGCGAAATGACTTATGCACGAACCGGCATTCGCCGTCCTCGGTCAGTGTGATGAATGAGGATGTTGCGAAGTCCGTCGCGATCTCTTCCAGGCTCAGCCCTTGCTGGCGCCGCTCCTGTCCTATCTCCGGGACGCCTGCCATCAGGCGGGAGATGACACCCTTGAAGCTGGTCTCGAGCACGCCGTCGCTGTAGAGAATCACAGCCAGGTCTTCGGCCATTCTGCGCCGAAGCTCGACCGAGAGGCCGCGCGCACGTGTCGGTCCCTTTGCTATGTCAAGTTCAAGCTTAGTTTGCGTGTAGTTGTCATAGAGCCCGGCTGCGCCAAGCTCCTCTGACCGTTTTGGGTCTAGCGCGCCGATGACGACGGATTCGACAATGAAGGCGAGCAGCATCGGGCGCGTAGCCAAATCCGTCAGGTCGTACGTCCGCTCGATAAACTTCACGACCGCCGCCGGTGAGGCTTTGGCCTTCCGCAAGTCGTCCTTTCGCGCTGTCACAAAGGCTTTGATCTGGACTTTTGTTAGGGGCCGAAGCCTATAAACGGTGGCGCTTTGCGCAACAAGGCGGACAGCGGTAGTTCGGCCGGGGCGTGTCTCTCGAAAGCGGTTCACCAGTTCTCGTCGGAGGTGGTCCGCGGTTGCCGACGCGCCACCGCTCGAGCGTCGACGAGCACCGATCTTGGTATCGGCGTCGAGCAACGTGCTAAGAAGACGGTTTAGCTCGCCCCTACCGACGAAGTGGCTAGGCCGGGAGGTGAGGAGAACTGGGCAGGGTGACGTCAGCAACGGCACCAGCATGCCGAAAAGCTCCAGCCGACGAGCGGCATCACTACGCTCGTCCATCTCATCGAAGCCATCCAGCAACAGGTGGAATCGTCCGGCATTAATTCGCTGCCACAGTAGATCACTTGGCAGATCTCGAAAATAAGCGTCGCGGAAAGCCATCCTGACCAAGGCCGTTGCGTCCTGCGTATGGCGAAAGTCGCGCAGAGGCACAAACAGCGGAACCCGCGTCTCGTTTCCAGCAAGCAGAGCCATCGCGCGCTCGTAGTGGACGCGGTGAAGCAACGTCGACTTGCCGGCGCCGAAGTCGGCCAGGACGACTAGAACGTTTGGCCCCGACGTCTCCTTTGATGAAGCAGCGAGCCATCCGGAGACGGCGGCCTCGGTTGAACTGGGAGAACCGCTTGCTGGGGCCATCGTGTCCCAGGACAGCCGTTCGAGAGCCAAAGGCAGGTAGTAACCGAAGATGTCCGACATTTCGTAGTGCTCGACCGCTTCCCGGAGCTGCGCGCGCACGTCGAGCACCGCGGAGGTCAATTCGTCCCAGCTGAGGAGCGAGATGGTGTTGTGCGGCTTCGCAACGTCGCGGGCGGCCGTAGTGAACCCGTTACGGCTCACCATCGCGCCTGCTGACACGATGTTGGCGCGGCACTGCTGGTCGATCCTAGAGACGAAGGTTCCGACCACAGTGTTGCCGACAGCAGCGGCCGTGTCCTTGCACTCGACCGCGAGCTTGATTCCGGGCGCGCCGTCGACCTCGCGGCGAGCAATGAGGTCCGTCTGCTTGCCGGCCAGTCTCTCGTTTCCCGTTACGGCGTAACCCAGGGCACGGTAGGCGTCCGCCACCTCTCGCTCAAAGGCCTTCCCTGAGAGGTCTTTAGCAGTAGCTGTCATCTTCCGCGCTGTCATTCGCCGCTTTCTGACGCTCGCCTGCTGTCCGTGGTGTGCCAGCGCCGCGGCACCTCCAAGCCTCCACGAAGTCTCCGCAGTGTGGACCGCGCCCACGCTGTGTCGATGTGCACAGCGATTCTACTGCTGCCGGGCTCGAAGTTGCTCTCCAGATATCCCTGCAGCCGCTCCACGGCGCCCTTCGCCTGCGGGACGGCGGCTTCGCAGAAGTACCAGTCGAGCAGCAGCTGCCCGCAGAAGCCGGCACAGACATCGGTCGGACGTCCACCATCGGCGTGCAGGGATCCTTCGCGATCCCACACCATCAGCTTCGCCAGCGCGCCGAGCGAGAATAAGCAGCGGCTTATCCCCCACAGGACATCCGGTGCTTCCTTGCTGAAGATCAGCGCGCCGGCACCAGCGCGTGAGTAGCCAAGACACGCGACCACGACCACGCACGGCGAACCTGGCCGTGACTGACCGGCACGTGCGCTGAGGGCTCCCACAGATCCCACTGGCAGATCTCCCCGCCCCGCGCGCGAACCCGCATAGGAAGCCTCCCAGGGGTCCATGAGGGCGAGATCACGCGACGGCAATCCCGGCATTGGCATGCGAAACGTCCTTTCGAAATCGCTGGGAGCCTACGGGGTTAGCTGTCGGGCTCGCACACTTGCGCTACGCCACACTCGAGTGGCGATTCGCCCTCGCAGCTCTGTCTCTGGTTGCACTGGGGTGGGCGGGGATCGAGTCCTTCCGACCCGTGAGGTCGAGATTCTCGAGCCGGTTTGGGGTCCTCGATTTTGGGTAGAAAGAGAAAGAACACGTATTTCCCAGGAGATTTCTCTCACAAGCATTACAAGGTCGGCAAGTCCGACGGTGGAGGACGAGAGACGCGCAAATCCTAGCCTCCTAACTCCCGATCTTCTTGGCCGCGTTGTCAACGACCTGGGTCAGAGCCTGCTGAGAGAGCCCGAAGACGACCGCGTACCCGTACGCCGTCGATGAGGTGACGCTGAGGCCGCTGATGATCCCGGAACGCACGAGCAGGACTCCGAGGAGTGCGGCTGCCGCACCAGCCGGAACCTTGAGCGCGGCCTGCGCAGTGTTGACCGCGAACGGGCCGGCAAGATGAGTCAGGTCGCGCCAGGCGAGTGCCGTGGTCAGGACTCCTGCGACAGCGCCGATCACGAGAGTGCGGAAGCCATCCTGCGTGATGCCGGCAAGGACGATCGATCCGACTGCAAGACCGCCGGACCAGAGCAGGAGGTTGTTGCGGAAGCTCCGTGCCTCGCTGTGATCGTCCTCGGCAATGCGCACGTGCTCGTGTGCGGCTCTGATCTGTTCGCGATCCTCGGAGGACAGATCGCCGTCCGTGGCCGCGATCTTCTTGATTGCGTCGAGCTGGGGATCATGGGCAGGATCAGGCGACGTGCTGACCAGGCGCCGCTGCAACGACGGCAGCTGGGCGCGGACGGCCGCCGTGGGGGCGATGGCGAGCAGATCCTCGCGGGCGGCCTGGAGATGGTCCCAGGCTGTCTCGACCCCGTTTCCGGTCCACCAGTTACGCAGCGTCTTCCACGAGTGCGGAGCGTCTTTCGCGATCTCACGTGCCGCACCAATGTGGTCCCGCACCTGCTGGCCGAGTGGTTCGACGCCCCCGGTCCTAAAGTTCCGCGGAAGCGCGTCCAGCTCATCGCTCAGGCTCTGCGCCTGGCGGAGCACGACCGAACGCCAGTTGCTGGCACCGACATCCGTCGGATCGAGCTCTGGACAGGTTGGCGCGCTGGCGGCGGTGCGCTCGGTACCGGCTTGAGGAGGCGGCTGGGTCGGTGGGGTTGCCACACCGTCAGTATCCACCTTGGATCGGCTGCGAGCGAGACCCCTGCATCGGTGTCGTGCCCAAACCGGCCGACGCCCGGGCACCCCAGCCAACCCGCCGCCGCAGCATAGCCCGTAGGGGCGTCTCTCTCTTTCTCTCTCCCTCTCAGCTCTCCACTCGCTCCAGCTCGTCGAACGCGTCGTCGAGCGCAACCTTGGCTGCACACAAACGCTTGCCTACTCGAGGGGAATCAGCTCAGGGGATGGGCGTTCAGAGCCGACTGGTTGAGGTGATGTCGGTTCCAGACCCGAGCCGGCTGGTTGATACCGCGGCCGAGACGGTGGCGCCTGGGACTCCCGCGGAGTCCGAGAAGGATCTCTGTCGTCTCGGCGAGGCGCTGAAGGCGCGGACCGAGGACGTCGTGGCGGGCATGGTCTTGCGGACCGAGCAATCGGGTCACGTGCTCGATGCGATGGTCGAGGAGCGGTTCGCGCGCGTTGGCACCGTCTCCACGGTCGCGGTCGCCAGGTGGATGGCGGGCGAGGGCCCCGAGGTCGCTCGCGAGGTGGGCCAGGAGGCCTGGCACATCTTCGGTCAGCTGGCAGCCCAGCGTGCGGCGCCATTGAACGAGGTCACCAAGCGTTGCCTGCGCTGGTGTGACGCGGTGAATGACGTGGTGCGCGAGATCGCCGCGCAACTCGACCTCTCCCCGGAGGTGCTCTCGCAGGCCCTCGCCATGTTTCAGCGCAGTCTCAACGTGACGCTCGTGCGGATGTGTGAGACCTTCGAGGCTGAGCGCCAGCGCGCGGATGAGGAGCTCGCGTTCATGGCGACCCACGATTCGCTGACGGGGCTTCCGAACAGGACGTTGATCCTCGACCGCACCGAGCAGATGCTGGTGCGCTCGCGCCGCCACCAGGCGCCGGTGGCCGCGCTGTTCATCGACCTCGACAACTTCAAGACCATCAACGACACGCTCGGTCACGGCGCCGGGGACGAGCTCCTGCAGGCGGTCGCCGTGCGACTGGACGGTGTCGTGCGGGCCCCCGACGCGCTCGGGCGCCTCGGGGGCGATGAGTTCGTGGTGATCGCCGAAGATCTCTCGCTCGCGGCGGGCCCGGAGCTGATGGCGGAGCGGCTGATGGAAGCGCTGAAGCAGCCGTTCACGCTCGGCCGGCCCGACGGTGCGACCACCTTGACGGTGACGGCGAGCGTCGGGATCGCGGCGGGCGACCGGTCCTGCGCCGGCGATCTGCTGCGTGACGCCGACATCGCGATGTATCGCGCGAAGTGGGACGGGAAGAACCGCTATGTCGTGTTCGAGTCCGTGATGCAGGACGCTGTCCAGCGCCGGATGGAGCTCGAGATGGACCTGCGGGTCGCCCTTCAGAACGACGAGTTCTTCCTCGTCTACCAGCCGACGTTTGACCTGCGGGACATGAGCCCCACCGGAATGGAGGCCCTGATCCGGTGGAACAGCCCGACACGGGGAATCCTTCAACCCGATGACTTCATCCCGCTGCTGGAGGAGACCGGCCTGATCACAGAGGTCGGAAAGTGGGTGCTGGAAGAGGCCTGCCGGCAGGGCGCCGCGTGGCGCGAGGCCGGGTACCCCATCGGCATTGCCGTCAACGTCTCCGCGCGCCAGCTCGACACCGACGAGCTCGTGCGCGAGGTGCGCGACACGCTGTCACAGAGCGGCCTGGAGCCGAGCGCGCTCACCGTGGAGCTCACCGAGACGACGCTGATGCGAAACGCGCAGGAGACCGCGCGGCGGCTGGTCGGGATCAAGGCGCTCGGCGTGCGGATCGCGATCGACGACTTCGGCACCGGCTACTCCTCGCTGGCTCACCTGCAGCGCTTTCCGGTCGATGCGCTGAAGATCGACCGCTCGTTCATCTCGGGAATGACAGACAACCAGGAGGGCGAGACACTCCTCCATACCCTCGTGCAGCTCGGAAAGTCCCTCTCGATCGAGACGCTCGCCGAGGGCATCGAGCAGCCTCGGGAGCTCGCGCTCCTGCAAGCCGAGCAGTGCGACTCGGGCCAGGGCTTCATCTTCGCCCGGCCCCTCGACACAGACGCCGCCGAGGCGTTGCTGCGGGACTCGGCCCGCACCACCACCCCGGCCCTGGCGCAAACGCCACAGCGCACGTAGGCCCCAGGCCACGCCCCCGCGAAGACATCACGCTCCGCGGGGAACCCCTTCCGCTCGCCACTCCCGCTCGCCTGCGCACGAACCCGACTGACCTTTATTTTTGGGAGACGAGATGGCGTACTTCCCCGCCCACACCTGTTGGAGCCAGTCTCCACACGAAGCTACGCCCGAAAGATGGGGCCGCCAAGTGGCCAAAGCATCGCCAGCTGTGTAGAGCTGGACGCGTGTGCTGACAGTCCTTGTTGGACGCGAGTTCTACAACCCCGACGCTGCGTGCGCATTCACTCTTCCAGCCGCTGCGTAAAGGGTGCAGCGCGGCGTCGTGAGGTTCTGGTGGTCGGTGATCGCCACACCGGCGGGTCGGGTGGTTCTCGCAGGGTCGGCGGCGGCGTCGCATGGTTGGGCTCGCTGGGCCCTTTTCAGGCCCCGACGGGTCAGTCTGGTGCTTGTGGAGCTACAAGCACCAGATCACGGCAATGGCGGCCTGAGACACCGCCACGGACCGCCAGGAACCCGCCCGGCGTCCCCGGTGATGTCACAAGCTGCGCCGCCACGCCAGCGCGGCAACGCATTTACCCGACATCCACCGGGAGCAGCAGACGCGCCCCTATGCGAGGTCAGCCTGCGTGGCGTCGATCTCGACGACGGCGACTGACAGTCCGCGGTCCGGATCATCGTCAAATCCCCCCGGCATGCCGTCATCGTCGCTGCCAGGTGGACTGAGTCGCTCATCCGATAGCGCACCAGCCAGGCTGAAATCGTTGGTGCTGTGCTCACTGGCTGCTGCAAAGTCCGCTGAGGCCGCCACTTCTTCGAGGAGTTGCGGCGGCTCCGTCCCGGTCCCCATCAGGAACAAGCCGTTTCTAAAGGCACGGTCGCCGCGTCCTTTGCCTCTTGTCCAGTGATACGCCTCCCCGACAGACTTCAACAGCAGATCCCAGACGACGCGATCCCACCCGATCGTCCCTGGCGGAGGCGGCAGCGTCGTCTGCCGCCCACCCGTCTGAAACACCATGTCCACGATGGTGGCCTCGAGCTGTCGGATCACTACCGACGGCGGAATGGCAGTCGTTCCATTGCAGCTTGGGCAGCCGTTGTTGCAGATGTCCAGAAATCCATACTGGGCGCCCGGATGAGGGCCCTTCGGCTTGACGTCCCGTTGCAGGTTTCCGAAAAACGTAAATTCAGGCCACATCGTGTAGAGCACAAGCTGCTTATACGCCGAGTCTTTGACGCCGGGATATTGTGGTGTCGTCCCGATCTTTGTCTGAAGCAGCAACGCTTGGTGCGTCACGACCGGACCGTTCATATATCGGACCACAAGAAGCAAGTCTCCGATCTCGCAACTCTTGCCTTTGTGCTTTCCCTTGTCGATCGTGACCTTCGGCCGTCCATGGCAGAACACCCCGCCGATACGAACATCGATACCGGGCAGCCAATTCTGCAACGCGATGTCGAGAGCGGGCAGACCGACGCGAAAGAGCCCGACGAGTGCGTCGATCTCCCATGTATTGCCCTTGCTCATCTTGCATCCGTCGCAGAGACCAGCGTTGACGGCTTTGCGCACCGCGTTGGGCAAGCTCACGCGAGGCATCCCGTCACCGAAGAGCAGGGCCGGGTCGCGGACATCAAAGCCTTGGGCTGGGATGCCTTCTTGGCCAGCCTCGAACATGACCGTCTAGAGTTTGTTTCAAGATGATGAGCAATACCCTACAACGTCTATAGGGTGATGAGATCCTAGCTGACCGAAACCAGAGAAGCGCACACATGCTCGGAGGCGCACACATGCTCGGGTTGGCCAGCTCTCCGTAGCAGCGTCCGCGCCGGTAACCGCGTGGTGGAGCATCTGGCGCTCGCCACGTGACTGGGACCACGACCAGGCGACAAGACATTCGCTCAGCGGTAGTCTGCCCCGTAGGCTAGCGTGGTGCCATGCCTGAGTACCGGTTCGTCTTTGCCGCCGACAGCCACGTCCGGCTGATGCAGAAGCCGTCTGAACCGGCAGGAGCGGCGCGGTTCGCGTGGGGGCCAACCGACAGGGTCCGTGTCCGGGACATGCTCGATGAACTGGACGGCGTGCCGCGCCACCGCATCCTCGGAATCCAAGTTACGTGCCAGGGCGACAACCTCGACGACGAGTTCGATCATGCCAACGAACTCGCCGAATCAACACTTATTTTGCTCTCCTGCGCTGCTCGCGCGCCGACGGGAAGTGCCGACTTCGTTCTTGCCTACGAGGTCACCGCCGATGCAGATGAGCGTGCTTTCCTCCAATGGATCGACGTCCCGGAGCTGCCCCAGGCGCGTACAGCCGCCCCGCAAGACCTGCTTGGGGAAGTCTTGTACAAGGTGCAGGAAGCCAGCGTGGAGAACCCTCCGCTGGGACAGCGGGTCATGCTTTCGATGAGCTGGTATCGGCGCGCGCTGAGGGAGACGGACGTGCTCTTTCGCTTCACGAATCTGTGGGTCGCACTTGAGGCCCTCAACCCGCGACTCTGCGACCACTTTCAGATCCCAAAGGACCGCCGAAAGGGCCTGCCGGGGATGAAGCGTCTGCTTTCGGAGGTGTCTGGTACTGACGACACGTTTGACAAGGCCGTGGAAGCACGAAACGATCTTCTGCACGTAAATCGAGTCCTGCCGGACGACATCCGCCGCAACGTTAAGCCCGCTATCCCGACGCTCGATCAAGCTCTCGTAGATGGCTGGAGAACGTTGTTGGATCTCTCCGTGACTCCGAGCGTGCAGTCCTCAGTCTGGCCGAATCCTGTCCGGTTCGTGGTTCGCGCCACAATACGCCCCGACGATGAGGGTTGGTCCGACAACCGGCCTCCACACGTCGAGATAGCAAGCAAGCTTGAGTTGTTAGAGCCCGACGGCGCTGGCGACCTCAAATTCACCGTCTCACCGACATGGACCTTGCACAACATGAGCAGCGCGAGAGATATTCGCTATGAGTTGCGGGGTCCCGAGACGCCGAACCCGCTGAAGGCGACAGACGCTGACAGCGACTCGCAGATTCAGAAGCCAGCCTAGGACAAGCGGGCATCGACGCGCCGATCATCGAGCGGCGAGGCGACTACACAAAGCCCGGGCCGACGTATCTTCACTTTTCAAGGAACGCTCACGACGATCACCGCCCTGCCGTCCAGCTCACAACCGTGCCCCTTCTCGAGGAGCCCCCGTGCGAGCGCCGATCGGCGGGCGAGCGATCAACCACATCCCATCATACGCACCGACCGCGACTCCACAGCCGGCGCCATGGCGAGGCTGAGCGAGACTACGTACCGTCGTCACTAATGCCGAGGGTTTCGGGACCGAACGGTTTGGGCATCAGCTTAACGAGTGGAACGGTTTCCTCGCCTCCTCCAAAAAGCTCGATGATCACGACGGCGCTGTGATCCGCGAACTCCCACATGAACTGACGACAGCCGCCGCAAGGGGTAATCTCTTTCTCTTCCGTTGTCGCGAGGTATACGGCCCGGATGAACTTGCGATTTTTCTTTGCTCCGCCTTGGGATCCCAGCAGCGCTCCACCAGCGATCGCGGCAAGCACCGCAGTCTCCTCGGCGTGCTTCGTGAGGGTGTAGTTTGCACACTCGACGTTGCCCACACCGCCGTAGATCTTGTTGTCGATTGTGAGGACGGCAGCGCCGACAGGGAACTTTGAATACGGCCGCCAACCCAGCTCCCGACCTGTGAGCGCGGCGGCACGAAGGTCGTCTAGCTGCCGTCGCGAGATTGGCGTGGGCCCGGGAGCACCGGGTGTTCCGACATTTTGTCCCATAGCGTCCCCCGTCAGTAACGAATTGGCCTCCGGAACTCTACCTGTACCGACCCTGCGACGCTCGGCACGCTGCAACGGCACGCTGTACAGACGGGTTTCCTAGACGTGACCGAGATCTACTCACCGATATCCTCATACCAGATGTCTGGAGATGACTCGATGAACCTCTTGAGAAGATCAGCGCACTCATCACTATCAAGGTCGTCAACTTCGACACCATGCCCTTCTAGTAGATCTCTTGCCCCGCCGAAGTTCCGCGACTCGCCGACGACCACCTTTGGGATGCCGAACTGGACAATTGCACCAGCGCACATATAGCACGGCATCAGCGTCGAATACAACACAGTGCCAGCATAGTCGTGACGCCGTCCCGCATTCGCGAGACAGTCGATCTCGGCATGAAGTATCTGACTGCCGCGCTGAATACGCTGGTTGTGTCCACGTGCCACAACGTCACCTCGTGCGTCACACAGCGCCGCACCAATCGGGATGCCACCCTGCTCAAACGACCTCTCTGCCTCCGTCAGTGCGACCGTGAGTCCCTTACTAAGCTGCTTCTGTAGCGCTCTCATCAAGCTTCCTCTCTGCCATGTTGTAATTTAGCACGCACACGTCGAATGCAGATACAACCACCGTGGCGATTAGGAGAACCCACAGCTTCCAGGTGGGCGGCTGGTTTGTCAAGTGCCCCAGGAATCCGAACGCCCAAAGGCCGAGCGCCATCCCTGCATTCATAAGAAACCAGCCGCGATAGAACTGCCTTCTGTCGCGTTTGAACGGTCCCGTGAGTGATATTTGCAATCGCCGTACGCGGCCGGGCTCGTGGCCCTCTCTTGGGGTCCACTTGCCAAGGAAGTCGAGACCATACATGCTGCCAAGCCACGCCATGTCGACAATGCACAGCCCGAAGAGGAGATCGAAGAATGTCAGAGTCTGTTCCCCGTTGCGAGTGAGTGACGCCACATCGCCCATAAAGATGAGAACGATGAACTCAGAGACGATAAACGTGAGATCGAAAAACCACTTTCGCTCACCACCCCGCCGAGTGAGTTCTGCGCTCTCGAGGTGCAGCACGTTGCCAATGAAGAAGCGGAGCACAGTTATCGCGTAGACAACGAAGAGCCCGACGGTTCGGATCGAGACAGTGTGCTTCATCGCTTCTTGAACGGTACCGATCGGAACCGAGTAGGCGACGCTGACGAGCCCCGCAACAAGGACCTGCGAGATTAGCGTCCGACGACGGCGGAGCTCGGTTTCCTCGCCGCGTGCACCAATCGGGCTAGCCATCGAGCCCCTCCCCGTCCCGCCGCCGCGACGTCGGAGCGGTGCTCAGGTCTATGCGCAGCGAAACCGCGCAGCTAGGCGCCCACAAGGCTGCGAAGCGCCTGGTGATCGCAGCCAGCCGAGATCCTGCGTCCCTCCGACGGTCGCGGTGGAGACACCCACCAGAGAGAGGCGGCTGAAGGTTACCGATCATTGTTGGAGCTCGACACGGTATCGCTCAGCGCGGTCGGGATGCCGGAGCCTCGCGGCGAACGGCAGGTGCGGTAGTCCTGGATGCGGCCGGGTGCGCGCGAGAGCCGCGAAAAGCTGGGCGTAAGCCAGGCACCGGGCGTGGAGTTGCCTTGCGGCGCCCTGGAACTGCGCGGCCAGCACGACGGTGTAGGCATGGTTGAGCTGACGCGTCGCGTAGCGCCGACCCGGGCCAGTGCCGCCCACGGCGCCGTGCGCCGCATCCAACTCATCGAGCTGGACGCTGCGGGTTCCCTGCCACTCCCGTAGAGCCACCGAAGACATGACCCACCAACATAGAGGTCGCTTGGGACGAAACTCTCGTCCGACCTCACGATCCCCCCAATCCCCCATATTTCCGGGCCGGACACAAAGGCCGCGCAGCAGTCCTGACGGCGGTCCAGCTGGCTGAGCGTTGAAGAGCAGAGCCGATCCTCCAGATGACCGCCGTCGAACGACATGAAGCTGCCGTGACCCGACGGGCGCGGGCCACGGCAGCTCCTTGAGAGCCAGGCAGCAGGTCGTTGCCAGGCCCTCCTTTGAGCGCCGCCGCCAGGAGAGGGTATCGGAGCGACGCTCAAAGCTCTACAGCTGGGAATGGGAGAGTGATAGAGAAAGAGAGAAGACCTCTCCTTGTGTTGTGCTTGACCCTGGGAAAAGTCGTTCTTCATCTGGCGAGCTGTCCTCCCCTCGATCGACCCTGACGCTCGACAGGATGCCCGCTCCGTCCAGAAAGTCAACGTTTCGCGCACGATGTTTCCTAACTGGCCAGAGAGAGGCTGGGGAGCTTCACGCGAGCAGCGCCGCGCTCAAGGCCGCGATGACGGGCAAGCTGCTGCTCGCCGACCTCCACGAGCAAAAGCCTGGCTTGGCCACAAGCGCGCCCGGCTGGATTCGATCGTGGCCACGGCCGGGGACTGACCAGCCGAGGTCAACCATAGAAGCGGGCGATGACCTGCAGCTGGCTGAACAGGTCGTGGGCCAGGAACAGGACCACGATCAGGGCGCCGACGGCCGGTCCCCACCGCCGGCCCGCACCGCGCGCCGCCAGCGCGAGCACGGCCCCTAGGAGGGGAAGCATGGGCAAGAGGTAGCGGGGATGCGCCCAGCCTCCGCTACCTGCGTTTGCGATGCTCAGATAGGAGCTGGCTCCGATCAGCGCTAGCAGGCCGATCGTCATGACGAGGTAGACGAGGAACTCGACCAAGCGCTCGCGCAGCACGGCGCGGACGACGACGAGCGAGCGGATGCAGAGGAGGACGATCAGGCCGGCCGCGACGAGCGCGACGTTGTCGACCCAGACGGGGAACGAGGTGTCAAGCCAGCCATAGAGTCCGACCCCTCTGTCGAACCAGAGTTGGCGCGTGGTCGAGAGGCCGGGGAAGTCGTTGGCCATCCCGGGCAGTCGCGGCAGGTAGAACTGCCAGATGTGGCTGATCTCGCGGAACACGGATCCGGTGTGCCAGCTCTCGACGGTGTCGGAGACAATTCCCAGGCCGGGATGGCCGGAGGCGAGGTTGACGAGTAGGTAGAGGAACACCGGGCTCACGGCTATCGCCAGTGCGAGCGCGAGGTGGCGGAGGGCGCTGCGACCGTAGATTCGCCAAGCGCGCAGGGCGAGAACGATCAATCCGAGGACCACTCCAGGAGCCAGTCCGATGAAGTTCAGCTTGGTCAGGAAGCCGATCGCGCTCACCGCGCCGATGGCGATCGCCAGATTCCGTGTGAGCCCGCGCCGGAAGCCACGCGCAAGGCAGTAGAAGGTCGCCGCCGATACGGCCGCCAGCATCGAGTCGGGGTTCACCGCGCCCGACATGAAGCCGAGCAGAGGTGCCAGCGCGACGCAGAGGCCGCCCACCGTCCATGACCACGGAGCCGAGGGAAGCGCCTCGCGCACGAACAGGAAGGCAAAGAGCGCGGTGACTCCCGCCATCAACGCACTCAGGAGCCGCATCAGCTCGAGCTGATCGAGCAGTGTGCCGCCCGAGCCGAGTCCGTAGGGGATCGCCTCCAGCAGGTAGTACAGCGGCGGCTGAGAGGCGGCCACTCCAGCCCCTACTCCATCCCGGGACGGATGTTGAGCGAGGTCAATCTGCAGCTGTCCCTGTTCTTTCGCCGAGGAGATCGTGTGGACTTCCGGATGCCATTGAACCGCTTCTTGATGAATATCCTGCAGCACGATTGTCTCTTCCGGCGAATAGGATTCTCCGGCGGTCGGCAGTCGTTCGTTCTGGGCCAGCTGCTGGGTGTAGGCGAAGTGAGCGGGCTCGTCCGGGACCTGGAACGGGGGGGTGATGATCGACCAGCAGGCCGCGTTCAGACAGGCGATCAGTGCGCAGAGCAGGGCCGCCCGCGGGATCCGTCGCAGTGCCTCTCGGAGATGGAGCGTGGGTGAGGGAACACTCCGCCTGCGTCTCGCCCGCTTGCGCGCCGTCTGCTTTTTTGCGGCTTGCCTGCGCCTGTTAAACGATCGCGTCCCAACAGCAGGTGGTATGGTCGGTCGCCCGGTAGGCGCCTTGGACGAGCCACGTCTGCTCATCGGAGCTCCCTTGAGGCCAGCCGCGAGGCGAGGATGACGACGGTGAGCATGAGCGCAAGCACGAGAAACACGATCCAGGTGCCGCTCGCGGCGTGACCCAATCCCATGTGGTGGGCGACCGCTGAGGCGAGCGACCACCAAGACTTACGACCGGGGCGCAGGTATTCCATGCGGAGCATGACGCCCCGCAAGCCAAGGGCCTTGGGCGAGGCCGCTCGTCTCGGCGTCCCCCTGATTTGAAAGTATTCGATCGCCGGTCCGACTGTCGTGCAGATGAGGGTGTTGTGGACCGTATGAGATACCCGTCTAACAGGCACGCTGACGGTTTCGTCCTCTCCCCACCCGGCGCCCCGTTCGCCTTTTGTGAGTACACGTGAGCCGGATAGCACTCTCAGACTCACCTTGGGACCGACGTTCGCCGAAAGCGACACGCGAATCACTGAGGTGCCTTGCGGCACCGTTCCTCCTTGCTGACAACTCTGTTCGTTGCCTCGTGTTTCCCCGACCGGGGGTTGGGCCGGGATCGAGTTCGTCCCAGCTACGCTGAGGGGCGCGCGTGACAGCGTCACGCCGATCGCGATAACGACGAGCGTCAGCCCGGCCACGAGCGCAATCTGGATGCTACGCATCGGTCCACTGGGCATGAGACAAGCGATCAAGAGAAGCGGCTTGCAAGCTGGGGTCCGCCGCGTCCGTGCGGCGGACCCCAGCTGTGGTTAGGTCGGCTACTTCGTAGCTATCTCGGTGCTGCTATTCGTGGTTCCTAACTGCTTCCGGGCTTGCTTGCTTCAGCGTGCCTTCGAGAATCACCGTGTTGGTCCCTGCCGCTGAGGGTAGGCCGAGTGCTTTGTTGACCAGCGGGTCGATCACGGATGAGAAGGACCCACCGCAGCCATTTACTCCCGGCGCCGCGAACGAGTTGTCGACGAGCGAGTTGTGACTGACGGTCAGGATGGTGCCTTCTTCATTGCTTTCGATTGTCCCTGGTTTACCCGAGATCGGTTCGTTCGGTTTGGGCGGGTTCGTTTTTCCGGTGATCAGGTTGAGGACGATCGGTTCTGCTTTGGAGCCGATGTAGCATGCTTCTCCGAGAAGCGTGTTGCTGAGCTTGACCTTCACCGCCAGCTGAAGTGCTGGGATGCCAAACGCTTCGGAGAGTATCGGATCGAACAGCGCTGCCTCGCTCAGGCCGATCGAGCTCAGGCTCTCGGGAGGTGCCGGCAGTGCGAGTTCGGTCGTCGCGGCCACCGCGTTCAATTTACTTTTCTCGATGGCTTCACACGCTTTCTGCTCGAATTCGTTTTTGATTGCGCCGCAGTTGACCATGCCGATCAGTCCACCCGGGACATTCTGCGGGGTTTTGGACAGCGTGTTCCCGTCCTCTGCTTCCACGAAGGGCCGACGGCATTCCCCTTTCCCTTGGAACGGGTAGTTGCAGGGGTTTTCTTCTTCGAACCCACCCTGCAGCGTGATGGCATTTTCGATCGGCACCGTTCTGTTGCCGATGATGAATTTGCCGCTTTCTGTTTTTGCGCTGATGCAGCCGGCCAGTTCCGGATTACTCAAAGGACAATCCGCAAATACAGCGAATTCGCCTGTTGGTGTGGCTAGGGCCGGCGAAGCGGCACCGCCCACGGCCACAAGCGAGGCCGTGAGCGCCATCGCGACGACGAGCGTACGCCTGCCAATACCTACTATGATGCGATTTTTATGACTCATGAATGTCAAGCCTCCTTAGGCTCATTTAATGCTGCTTGTTGTGCTTGTTCTTCACCCCAACCTTCGCCGAGGCGTACTGCTTCCGGGCCCGCTTTTTACAGCCGGCCCGCTTGCCCTTCGACTTCGTCCGGCAAGCCTTCAGCGCCGCGGAGAGCTTCTGCGCCCGCGTCAGCGCTTTTGTCACACTTGTGGTTGTCGTGCCCGTTTCCGTCGGGAACGCGATGTTCGGAGCCCCGATCAGCGGCGGCGCGGACGGGGCCGCGATCAGGGTGGGGAAGCCGGGCGTGGTAAACGACTGGGGCTGGCCCTGGACGGTGCCATCGGCGTTGGTCGCCGTGACCCGGTAGTAGTAGGTCGTGCCCGGCTGCAGTTCGTCGAGCGTAACTTTGACGGTTTCTGTGAGGGCGCCGCCGAGGCTGCCGAGGCCCGTCGCGGGACCATAATTCCCCGGTTCGGTGCCGATTTCAAAGCCGTACTCGGTCTGCAGGCTGTTCGTTGAGACCGTGCCCGACAGCGTCGCCGCGTTCTGGCTGACAGCGCTCGCGCCGCCGGTGACCACGGTCGGAGGTGTGGGCGCGGACGTCGCTAGCGTCCGATCAGGGCTGATTGTGACGCCGACGACGTTTCTGGCGATGAGCGCGTACTGGTAGGTCTGACCTGGTTGCAGCCCGCTGATCGGGGTCGGGGCGATCGTCTGCGGTTCATCGCTCGAGCTGATGATCGGGGCTGTGGTTTCGCCTTCCAGGTAGGGATTGGGAGCGCCCTTGGCGAGCGCGGCCCGGTAGCCCGCTTCGCTGATGTAGGCGAAGTAGTAGGTCGTTTCCACGCCCGTGGGGTTCACCGTCCCGGACAGCGTCGCGGTTGTCTGGGTGATGTTAAGTGCTTCCCCGGTGCTCACGAGCGGCGCGCCGTGTGTCGTGAAGTGCTCGACTTTGCCCGTGACCGGTTTGTCTTCTTCTTCTTCGCTGGTTTTGTTTTCAGCGACGACGCGGTAGTAGTAGGTTTCTCCCGCTTTCAGGACGGCACCGGTTGAAACGCTGACACTTTGAACAAAGCCCCCCGTGAGGGGAGGTTCTACCTCCGGGACCGGCGTGGCGCCCGGGGTGCCGATCGCCGCAACGCTTGACGCGTATTCGAAGGTGTAGGTGGTGGACTGGTTGTTCGGGTTGATCGCCGCATTCAACGTCGCTTCGGTCGCCGTAACAGGAGAGGCGCTCTCGGTTTCGGCGATGACTTCGGGCGGCGCGGGGTGCGTTGTGAATTGCACGGACGTCCCCTGCGTAGATTCCGCTGGTTCGGCCGGGTTCGCGGCGATCAGGCAGACCGTGTATTCGGTGCTGCCCTCGAGGCCCGTCACGGGCGCGGACACTTTTTCGTGGTTGCCTTCCGCTTCAGGGAAGGGTTCGAGGGGAGCCGTGAGCCCACTTTCGGTGCACGTCGCGCCCGGGCCCGCGCTATACGCGAAGTGATACGTGACTTTTTCGGTGCTCGAACCCGGGTTCAATTCGCCCTTGAGCGTCGCTGTCGTGCCCGCGAACGGAGTCGGAGCTTCGGTCAGCGGCGCTTCCGGGGCAGCGGCTAGCGCCGGGGCGCTCGAGAACACAAGACCGCCGGCCAGCACACCGAGCGTTGCAAGACCAGTCGTGAGCAATCGGTGAGCGCGCGTCATGACTTCCTCCCCCGTCCGTGGCTGGACTTTCGAGCCTTGCCCGACTTCTTCGCCTTTTTCTTCTTCTTGACGGCCTTCTTGGCCTTTGGGCAGCCGGTGACGCCGATCTTCGTGGACTCGTGGATTTCCGTGCCGTTCTGCGCGATGAACGCTGTCGGCATCGCCAGTTTGGACGTGCAGAGGTTCCCGTTCGCGGCCAGCGCGGAGTACTTGCCCTCCGGTAGATAGAGCTCGAACGAGCTGAAGGGGGTGTCGGGGACCGTCTTGAACGTCGTCGAGGTGATCCCCGCCTTGGAGATGAACGTCGCACCCACGAGGTCCACGCGCACGCCGTCGCCCTGCAGCACGACCGTCAGCGACGGGAACGCTTCGCCGCCGTGGGAGACGAAGTACACCGGACCCGTGAGCTGCACCGGCAGCACAGGAGTATTGACCCTGGCGATGCCGATCACCGACGGGGCGGGGCAGTTCGCGGGGTTCGCGTCGAACACCGCGGACAGACACGCCTTCTGCAGCGTCGTCAGCCTGGAGGGCAGCTGCTTGGGGAGATCGACCTTGACCTTCGCGATATCCGCCTCCGTGCCCTGCCCCGTGTTCGGGTAGGTCACCTTCGCGTCGAGGCTGGCGCCCTTCGCTCTCGACGTCTTCCCCGAGGTCGAAACCGCGAACGCCGGTTTGAATTTCAACGCCTGGCAGTTCGTGACCTGGTAGGACGAGGTCGTGTTTACGCCGGCGGCCTGCGTGTCGGTCAGCGTGCCGCCGATCGCCATTTTGTTACAGCTGGTGGAGTTGAACATGAATTCCGGACGGTTGATCGTGACGTTCACGAGCCGCAACTGCAGGGTGATGCCGTCGAGCTCTGTCGGCAGCGGGTCGGAGGTCACGGTCAGGGCGGAGGTCACGGGGTTGACGCTGATCGCGGAGCGATTCACGACCGTGCCGTTGCCCGTCGTTCCCGAGAGCGTGTAGGGGCCCGCCTTCGCCGGGACGACGATCGACAGGCCATACGGGGCGCCCTTGTACGGGCCGGTGATATACACCTTGCCGCCCGTCACGAGGAACGGGTCCGCGCCCGGGCCGGTCTCGACGGTCGTTTCCCCGATCAGGCTTTCCGGGCCGCACGTGCCGGCGTTGGCCTGCGGTTCTTCGCACAGCTTGACCTTGGAGAGCATCCCCAACAGGCCCGGCGGCATCTTGACCTGCACGCCGTTGAGGAACTCATCGGAGTCCGAGCGGCCGAAGGAGAGCGTGAACGGGCTGAAGGCACCCGCCTGGTTGCTCGTCGTGCCGGCGGTGAACGATGGGTCGAACCGCGGGCCGAAGCAGTTTTCATCGACGTCGAACGTGCTCGTCGGCGTCGCATCCGGCGTGTATGGCGTGCTCCACGGCGTCAGGTCAAGCGTCGTGGTAGCAAGGCCGCAGGTCCTGGGGTTGGCGAGCGTCGCGCGCTCACCGCCCTGGAGGGTCAGCTGGAACTCTGAGAACGGGAGCTGCGGGTTGTTTTCGAACGTGGTCGTGAGCTGACCCGTCTGCTGGTTGACCTGACCCGTGCCTTCGAGCTTGACGATGACCCCGTCTTCGCCTTCGCCGACGACCTGCACGAACAGGCGAATCATGTGGCCGTCCTGCGCATCGCTCGGGGAACACGGGTCACACAACGGAGAAGCCAGGTACACCTCGCCGTTCAGGCGTTCTTCGAGCGCCGGGGTCTTGATCTGAACCGTCCCGACCTGCGAATCGCGCGGACAGGAGCCCGGCACACCCGAATGCAAACCGAACTGGGCATCCGAGCAATCCCCCAGGCCGTCCGCCGCGGACGGCGAGATCACGGTGCCCAACGGCAGGGTCGCAACGACCTTCTTGACGTTCGGCGTCCCAAGCCCGTTCGGTTCGGAGTTCTGCGGGACACTCAGATCCAGGGAGTAGCCCGCCGGGGCGCCCGCTTCCAGCGTATCGGGCAGCATCGACACGGTGGGCTTGAACGACAGCTGGTCGCACCCGGTGTCCGTGCCCGTCGAGGTCGGTTCGGTCGCGAACACTCCCGACCCCAGCCCTTCCCAGGAATCCGTTTCCATGATCGTTTCCAGCGGTTCCGAGCACTGCGTCGGATTCGTCAACAGCGGCACCCGTGTATGTCCGATGCTCGGGCCGCCAAACGCGATTTCATCTAGGGGTTCAATTTCGCCTTCAGGCACTTCGCCCGCGTGGTCATTGCGGGCCGCGCGATCGAGCCCGGGGCCGTTGTGGTCGGCCGGCACCCCCCAGATCGTGACCAAGCCCGCGTAGGGCTGAGCGCCAACGCCCTGGCTGCTCAGATCCGGGGCCGTCACACGAACCCCATAATCGCCGTTTGAGAGCAAGCTCGTATCGAGCCTCGTCGCGAATACGTCCACGTTGAAGCCGAACGCGGCGGGCTCACCCGGAGCCGGCGCGATATTGAACACCGGAGCCGTGAACACAATACCTGCGTTGATGACCGTCGCTGTCCCCACCATCGTATCCATGGGACAGTCCGATTCATTGTAGACGTGGGCCATCGTGCACCGCGCCATCCCGACCGTGGTGCCAACCAGGCCCGGCGGAAAATCGAAGCGGACATCCTTGGGCGGACCGACCGGCTGAGTTCCGCGAGGCCCGCCTTCAGTGAAAGTGTTCAGGAAGAAGGCTGTCGTCACGTTCGGGTGGCCGCCGGCCTGGTTGGTTGAGGTCGCGGCCATCAGCCCGCCGGGCGCCACGCCGTATTCGGGCAACGCGGAGCCGATGCTCACCGGGTTGCTCACCGACACGCTCGCGGCGCCACCACCGGACACCGTAACCACGTTCGGGACACTGGGTGATGCCACATCCACCGAAATCCAGACCCACAGCGTGTCCCCGGGATCGACGCTCTTCGACGTCGTGCAGTTGGGAACCGGTGAGGTCGAGCAACTCATAACACCTGGGGTCGAAGCGTACCTTTCTTTGCCGGTGGGATCCTTATAAGCGTCGGCGCCAAAGATTTTGGTCACGGTCAGCCCGGAGGGCAGCAAATCGGTGATCGTGATCGCGCTCCCGTCGGTCGAGGAGCCGCCGACGTTGGTCGCCGTCACCAGGAACGCGTCATCGCCAGTGCCACTGTCCCCCGCCTTGAAGTTCGTCGGGGTGGAGACCGAGAGGATCTTCCACACAGGGCCTTCGGCTTGGGCGACGGCACTGAATATGCCCAGCACGCAGACAGCGAGGAGGATAGGCGTGAATCGCTTGAACATGTTACTTAGCCCTCCGGTCGTTGCTGGCTTTCTTCGCCTTCTTTGACTTCTTGTTTTTCACGCACTTGGTTTTCTTCTTCACGAAGCCCTTCTTGCATTTCGTCGCCTTCGGCTTCGGTTTCACGGCCGGCTTCGCCGCGGGTTCCGGGGCGATGTTGCCCAGACCCGAGAACGTCGCGCTGGCGGGGGCGCCGAGGGGAGCAGGCACGCGGGGCGGGCCCTGGCAGACCGAGCCTTCGCAGGGCACCGCCGCGGGCGGCGGGTTATCCCCTTCGTGGGGGATCCGCGCGTCATAGACGTCATACGCCGCATCCGTATCGCCGGGGACCAGGCCTTCCGAGGTCGCGAAGAAGACGTCGCTGCCGTTTTCGCTGTTGTCGAGGAAGTACGAGTTTTCCGGACTCTTGCCGGAGGAGAGCAGATAGACCGTGCCGTTCTCCCACTCGTACACATCGCGCCCCTGTGGTTCTATGCGGCCTGCCCCCACGACCGTTGACCCAGTATTCGAATCCTGTGGCACCAACGGATCGGCCGTGTCGAAGAAAATACGATCGCCATCGGAGGAGACGCCGTGCTCATCGACCATCCCCGTTGAACCTTGAACTCCAAAGCCTTCTTCGTAAGCCTCGAGAACCGACATCTCCGCGTTACTGGTCGGGGTGACGCCGGCCGGCGCGCACGACACGCAGCTGAGCGTGTTTGCCGGGACGTCATAGCGGTAGATCTGTTCCAGCTCCGTGCCGCTGTTGAAGTGACCCGGCAGAAGCAAGGGAGTCATGAACACGACCACCGAACCATCGCTCGACATGCGCGCCACCGGAACGTCTCCCTTGGCTCCCGTGACCCCCTCCGGGTGTCCTTCCATATGGGTGATCTGGGTGACTGTCCCGCCGCCCGGACCGGCAGACCACAGTTCGAGCTCAGCAGTCGGGGAGGCCGCGGCTTCGGGGCTCACGAACGCAAACGACGAGCCATTCTGGTCGGAGGTGACGATCTGTCCCACGACACCCGGCAGATAGGTCAACGAGCCCGTATTCACGTCGAAGTCATACATCTTAGGAGCGGTGTTGCCGGGCGGGCCTTCAGGAGCATCGCTGGTCAGCTGGTCCTCGCTCTCGAAGAACGCCTGCGACCCGTCGGGCGAGGCATACACAAACGACGTCTTCAACACAGACGATGTGTTCAGCGACCAGTCGTGGAAACCCAGTGCTCCGTCCGGTGCGCGCGCGGGCAGCCCATCGACCTGCGGGAGAAGCGTGTCCTGTGACACGAGCACGGTCTTTTCCCCGTTCTCACGCACATACAGCTCCGGCGGATCCACAGCACAGTTGTTTCCGTTCCCACATGAGGCTGGATCGGGGCTCACGAAGAACGCGCGCTTGCCTTCGTCGCCAACCTGGTTGCCGGTGATCGCGCGATAGTGCCCCGACGCGGCGGGCACCGCGCCGAACGGGTCGAGCGAGCCGTCGGGCAGAACGCCCGCCTCGCTGAGCACGCCACCGCTGTACTCATAGAAGCCCCAAGGCTCCGTGTTGTCCTCGGCATATTGTTCGGTGTTGGTCTGGTATGGCGCGCGGGAGGCGTCTTCGGGCAGCAGCGTGCCGGGGAAGGTGAAGTAGACGGTGCTGAAGTCCAGCGTCCCGCCGACGGGAGCTCCCGATGACCCTCCGAGCGTACATACTTCAATGGGATTTGAGATCTCGGGCCGGGCCAGCCATGTGGCCGCAAGCAGCGGGTCGGGACCGCTGAGGTAGAGTTGGTTTGAGCCATTATGTTCGTATCCGCACTTGGCGTTGGGCGGCGTCGCAAACGTCCCGCCGCGGGTCTCGAACATGACGTGCGAGAGATCCGCGGAGGGATCCACATATTCAGGCTGAAGGTTAAGCGTTGAGATAGTTCCTCCGTTATGTTCTTGCACAGGGGGCATGATCGGCCTCGTGCTCCAGCCGGCGGCTGACCGCTGAGCCTCGAAATACAGGTTATAACCGGTAGTCGTTTCGCCCATCGGACCAGACCCTTCAAACAGCACCCCGTTTCCGTCGGCCGCGGCAAGCGCATAGTGAGCCCACCCACCGAACTGGAATTCCCGGTTTGTGTTGGCGCCCGCCTGGTTGCCGTTCTTGTCGGTCGGCGAGACCTGTTCGTAGACGCGGTTGTCGGGGAGGCCGGGCGCGGTGGAGTAGATCGGGGGCGGGGCAATCGTGGCGTACGCGCCGGCCGGGGCGGGCGACGCGACGCCTCTGGCGGCGAGGGCCGCGGCAAGGGAGATCGTCGCGAGCAGCACGCGATAAGACACGGTGAATTGATATGTGCTCAGTGGTGGAAGTGACATTCAGCGCGTCTCCTCTGTCGTAATCATGTTGCCCTAATCAATACTGAGACATACGATGACTGCGTGGGGCCACAGTGGCCCCACGCAGTCATCTTTTCATCTAACGATCGTTACGGGTTACGTCACTTCGATGGGTTCTTCGAACGTGATTTCGTCTTTGCTTTCAAAGCATGCTGGGTTACCAAAGTACGACAGTGTGTCTTTGGCGACGCCTACGAATTTTTGGATTTTTTGTTTCTCGGATCCAGGGGGTTCGCAAGCGAATATCAGTTCGCCGGTAGCTTGCATGACATTGACCGGTTTGACTTCGCCGATCACACTACCTAACACCTGAATTTTTGTCAGTTCAACACATGCCGCTTCGAGCGTGACGAACCCTTCTTTTCCTTCTGGTTCGAGGGCATCCCCGACTCCGGTGTTCGGGGCTTCAGTTGCCGCGACTGTGCCGAGCATATCCTTGAGTCCATTGGTTTTTATCGTTCCCGCAGGTTCCCCTTTGCTGTTTGCCGAACATTCTTTTGTTCCTTCCTTCGCAGTACATCCCGTGAAGGTTACCGTAACTCCGGCTGTTGTTTTCGCTCCGGTAATTTCACCTTTGCTCGTGTCTGCTGTACACGTAAAAACGATCAGGACGCCTTTACTACTTGTAGCGATGAAGCGGCTTGTGGCCTCTTTGTCGGTGAATTTGTGTTTTTTGGGTCGTTTTTCAAATTCCCCTTCGTGTTTCGCTTGTACCGTCGTACACGTGCTGTTTTCGTAATTGCCGGTTTTGCTGGTGAGTTTATAGCATTCTTCAGACGCTGATTTGAATTCCGGCGCCGCCGCAGATGCTGCGGAAACCGCAACCACGCTCATCGCGAACACGGCCACCAGGGCCAGTCCTAGTATTCTTATTCGATTAAAATGCATTGCTATGCTCCTTTTCGTTGTGCTTGGCCCTGGGGCGCCCTCCGCAAGCACGTAGTGGCGCCCCGGGGCCGGATTAGTTCTGCTCCCTGCTCTGGCACACAGAAGATTGGTTCGGCCGTTTGCGGCCCGCCCCGCCGAGCTACAGCGGCGACGCCGGTCCGTATCGGCCTCGGGGACCTGTCCAGATTGCGCGCAGGCAGGCCTGCCTAGGGAAATCGTTCTTGATCTGGACTGCTGTCCTCCTCGTGATCGACCCTTGGAAGGCCAGGATGCCGCTCTCTCCGGAAAAGTCAACGTTTTCGGCGAGATGTTTCCTAACTTCCCGGCGAGCCCCGGCTTACCGGGCGCTCCGGGCCGCTGTTTCTCGACAGGGCATGGCTCGTCCGGAGTGCCGTCCCAAGCGCTGAGTAGGCTGGTCTGTCCAATCGACCCGGCGATGCCCGCCGGTACAGAGACCGATGACCGACGACCCCAGCACCGACCCGACCGTGCCCGCCGTGGGCGAGCTGCTTCCCCGTGCCGCGGAGGCGTTCGGGGTGCGCTACAAGCTCGAGACGTACTCGCTGGACGTCACCCACGACAGCGGCGGACCCAAGGCTCACGGGTTCGAGCAGATCCTCGGTATCACGATCGACGCGATCGACTACCTCGAAGCGCAGATCCTGGCCCGTATCCTCGACACCCCGATCAGCGAAGTCCGGGACAACCCGCCCCACGGCGTCAACTGCGCCGTCGACATTCAGGTCCGGGGAATCGGCGCGAAGGCCGACCGCGTCGTCACCGTCAGGACAGCCTGGATCATCAGCGCCCCGGGCGACCCGCCGCGCCTTGTGAACGCCTTCCCGAAGCCCTAAACTGGAGGAACCATGGCCACATCCGTCAAGCAAGCCATCCACGAGAATGACGTCGTCGAGCTCACCCGACCCGTCGCCAAGACCCAAGAGTCCGGCGACTGGCCCGCCGGGACCAGCGGCACCGTCGTCAGCGAGCACGACCAACACAAGCTGATCGAGATCTCCGACGACGACAACTACGGGCAGACGCTGGACTACATCTCCGAGACCGAGGACCGGCTCAAGCTCATCACGAAGTACAGCTGAGCGGGGATTGAGGCCCACTCACCCGGGCGATGCGGCCGGCGGTTGATAGTTATTCGAGTTACAGTTGTTCGGGGTTGACAATCGGGTAATTCGAGAGCCAGCCCGCAGATCGAGAATCCCAAGCCGCGCATAGTCTGCCGCTGACGCGGCCTGAAGCCCGGCACCGGGAGCTACCCACCAAACATGCTGCATGTGTTGAACGTCAGCTCTCAATTATAGGCAGCTCCTATCGGTCCGGCGCCGTCGCGCATAGCCTCGCGCTCGGCCGCGATCGCGTCGCCCGCCTGCTCTGCGCCAATCGCCGGCGCCAGCGCCAGGTATGAAAGGACCCCCGTGATCCTCGGCAGCTGGTGTGCGCGTCCGAGGGCGACGTGGTGGTGGATGACCCCCCACACCGCGCCGATCGACGCTTCGGCGGCGAGCTCGCTCGGGCGCTGTCCCGTCGGGGCGCTTGCGCGGAAGCTCTCCGCGATGCCGGCTATGGCGCGCTCCCGGCAGAGCATCCCGTCCGGGCCCGGCGCGAACACCTCGATGAACCCCAGCCGCGCCAGCACCGGACCGGCCGCGATCTCCGCGCACAGCGCGCACATCGCGCGGTGCAGGCCGCCGGGCCAGGTCCGGGCGGCGGCGCCCGCCGTGGCGGTGTGGGCGAGCGCACGCTCGGCGCGGCGCTCGAGCGCCGCGATGAAGCAGTCCTGGACGTCTTCGAAGTGCTCGTCGAAGCGTTTGCGCGAGACGCCCGCCTCGGCGCGGATCCGCGGCACCGTCAGCTGCCAGTAGCCCTCCTCGGCCGCGAGCCGCGCGGCCGCCTCCAGGATTCGCTCGCGCTCGTCCTCGCGCGCACCGCGATCGGGTAGAGCGAGCGTCGCCGCGCCGGGCGCCGCCGAGATGGCCGGGGCGTCGAGCTGCGCGAGCGAGGCGGCGGCGCGGCTGCGGAAGCAGAGCATCCACTCCAGCAGCTCGTCGACCATGCCGGGCAGCTCGTGCGCGCGGCCGCCCAGCAGTTGCGCGCGCGCCACGCGGTGCACGCCCGCGACGATGCCCTTGACGATAAGCGGCGGGACCGGCACGGGATCCGGCGCACTGGCGAAGCTCTGCTCGATCATCGTCTCGTAGTGCCCTTCCGCGCGGCGCATCTGCTCGAGCGCCGCTGCTCCGCCGGCGAACACCTCGACGAGCCCAAGCCGCGCCGCCTGCGGCTCGCGCACGATCCCCTCCGCCCAGGCGCGGAGCGCGAGGCGCAGCCGCTCGCGCCAGTCGTGACAGCCCTTCTGCGCGGCGCCGACCTGCTTCGTCGAGCGTCGCACGATCAGCCCGTAGGTGCGCAGGAAGCACGCGTCCTTGTCGGCGAAGTGCTCGTAGAAGGTGCCCGTGGAGACCCCCGCCATGCGCACGAGCTCGCGCACCGTGACCGCGCCGTAGCCCCGCTCTGAGACGAGCTCGATCATCGCCGCGTGGATCCGCGCGCGCTGGTGGGACGCCGCCTGCTCGCGCGGCCAGCCCGGACCCGGATGCAGCTTCGCATACGACGCCTGCGAGGACACGTGCGTGGTCTACCACATCCGAAATGTGCCGTGTTACCAGGGTGATTCGATTCGCTCGTACGGATTACCCTGGGAACAGTGGACGAATCTTGTGAAGAATTCGAGAATCTCCTGCACCTCCGGGAAGTCCAAATTGGAGGACGCTTCGAGGAGACCGCTCCCACGGCTGGAGATAAAACTTTTCTAAAGACCCCTGCTAGTGAGGTTTGGGGAGCTTCAGGCGAGCAGCGCCGCCCCCAGGGCCGCGATCACCGCCGCCAGCAGCGCCTCGTCTCCGCTGATCGCGATCGAGCCTTCGCCGATGAGCAGCGCGTCGCACCACGCGTCGGCGCTTGCGTGGCCAGCGGCCTCTGCAGGCGCCGCCGGGGCCTCGGAGAGGGCCAGAACGTCGCCGGCGCTCACCGCCAGATAGATGTCGGAGTGCTCGGCGCCGCGCGTGTCGACGTGCAGCCGGCAGATCCCCGCCACCGCCTCGGGGACGCGAGCGACCGGCGCGAGCAGGTGCAGCAGCGCGGCCAGGTCCCTGCCGGGGGCCGGGTGCTCCGGCCGCGCCCAGCGCCATTCCCAGCGCCCGGCGAGCATCGCCACCGAGGCCAGGTGCCGGGCGCCGGCCGTCAGCTCGTATACGGGGACCCGTCCCTGCATGCTCCGCTGCAGCATGCCGGCGAGCAGGAGCTCGCGCAGACGCCGGCGCAGCGCCGAGCGGCCGAGGCCGGGCGCCCGCTCGTCCAGCTCGGAGGTGCACAGCGGACCGTCGGTGAGCGGCAGCGCGATTTCGCGCGTGTGATCGTCGGCGAGGGCCTTGATCGCCACGGCGCCGGCTGATGCGCCTCGCTCGGCCTGCGCGCACCAGCGCTGTTCCCAGCGGCCGGCATCGGCGGGGATCTCGAGCAGCATCCGGCCGGCGTCGGTCAGGCTGTAGTAGGCCCGGCGGGGAATGCCCGCGCTGCGCGCGTGCGGCGGCAGCCCCGGCTGACGCTCGTAGGTCACGAGCTCGCGCTCGAGCAGATGCCGCAGCCGGCGCATCACCAGCGAGTGCCCCCCATCCGGGAGACCCCGCTCGAGCTCCGCGGGGCGCAGCGCGCCCTCCGCCAGGCCGTGCAGGATCGCCACCATCCACTCCTCGGCGAGCAGCTTCAGCGCAGATACTCCCAGCTGGTCTCCTTGGCTCATGCTCCCCCTTTGCTTGCTCCTCGCAACCCGTGGTCAGGCGGACAGGCCGCCCAGTCGAGGATAGACCCTCCGGAGGGGTGGGTTCAAAATACGTGAATCCTGTATGATTCGACGATGGCCATGGCGCCGGTCAAAAGCTCCGCTAAGCGGCTCCTCGCTGCCCGTCAGCATGCCGAGGAGGAGTTGCTTTGGGCGCCGATGCCGCAGGCCTTGAGTGCACAGAGTGGCACCGAAGGCTTCGGCTACGAGAACATCGTCGGCGTCGGTATCGCCGAGCGCGAGGTCGCCGGGAGCTTGACCGGTGAGGCGGCCGTCGCCGTCTATGTCGAGCGGAAGGTGCCGCGCGAGCTGATCGCTGGTGCG
>CABEDD010000095.1_pt1 | contig 53134 bp, 46 predicted proteins | sample 3132901 | NCBI WGS metagenome assembly CABEDD01 (sample SAMEA5534329, study PRJEB31848) | metagenome | biome: tundra; feature: field; material: soil | place: USA | collected 2013-05 | depth 0.15 m
GAACATTCCCGTGTTGTCTTGTGTGATGCACAACACACAAGGCGGGTTCTGAATGCCGCTAGCCTCGTACGACGTTCGATCTGCCGAGTCGCGTCCGTGGATGGATGCGAGCGGGGGACCCACTGCCGGCTCGCCTGAGATGAGGCTGAGCCGGATGGGGCGAATCGGCCGCTGATGCGGCTGTAACGCCCGGCTGATGCGCGTTTGGTTCGCGCGTGCGCCGGTCGTGAGCCCGACAGCTAACCCCGTAGGCGGACACCAAGGAGGCTCTCCCTCGATGTACGTCCCCGCGACGTCCGCGCAGCCTGCTGCGCCCGCAACGCCCGTAGCCCCGATCGAAATCACGACCGGGGGAGCTCCGCCCCTCGCAGCCGCACTGGCCGGACTGGGAGCGACGCCCGCACATGTCTCGCTCGTGGTTCGCCGGCCCGACCTGAACGTCCTGGCAGACCACGCCAGCACGATCACGGGCACGCTGAAGCCGGGGCTGACCGGACGGGTGGTGGCGCTGCAGGCGCTTGGCGCGCGCGGCTGGAGCACGCTCGCGAGCACGCGCACCGGACGCGGGGGGCGCTTTCGCCTGCGTTTCCAACCGCGCCGTACGGGCAGCGAGCGGGTGCGGCTGCGCTTCGCCGGCGACGCTTCGGATCTGGCCGCGCGCCGCTCGCTCGGGCACCTGAACGTGTACCGCCTGGCAGAGGTGTCCTGGTATGGAGGCAGCGGCAGCCTGGCGTGTGGCGGCGAGCTGACGAGCACGACGATGGGCGTCGCGAGCAAGACGCTCCCGTGCGGCACGCTCCTCACGCTGCGCTACGGGGATCGCACCGTGCAAGTACAGGTGATCGACCGCGGCCCGTACGTGGCCGGTCGCGAATTCGACCTCACCGAAGCGACCAAGCAGGCGCTTGGGTTCGGCGACGTCGGCGAGGTGTGGAGCACGCGCTGAGTAGGCGCGGATCGAGGCGGGGAGGAGGGCGCCTGCCGACCGCGCGTCCCTGCCGATCGCGCGTCGGGACCCGCGGGCGCAGGGGCCGGCGGGCTGGGAGCGTTCGTGCAGGACTTGGCATCGGCGCTCACGCGCCGTTCAATGCACGACGTGAAGGCATCTCGCGCACATGTGTGGCTCGACGGCCCCGGCGACTGGGCCTGGCCCGGCACGGGCGGGGGCGAAGCGGCGGTGGAGCTGGCGCCGCCGCCGTGGGTTCCCGCGATCCCTCGCCGCGCCGAGCCGGCGATCGGAGGGACGCGCAGCGGTTCGGGACAGCGCGGACTCGCGCGACGGTACGGCGCGAGCCTGCTCCTGGCCGCACTGGCGGCTGCATGCGTCGGACTGGCGCTGGACGGTCGCGCCAACCTGGAACGCCTCACCGGCATCCAGACCGTGTCGTACCGGTCCGCCGCGGAGGTCTCACTGGAACGCTCGATCGCGACGTCGCCACAGCCCCAGCCGCTGCCGAGCGTCGTTCCAGTGAGCCATGACGCGGCTGGAAGCGCGATCGACTCGAGCAGCTACGCCTCGCCGGCGCTGGGGGGCGAAGGCTCGTTCCTGATCTACCTGCCGCCGGGCTACGCGAGCACGAGCACGCACTACCCGGTCATCTACCTGCTGCACGGCGACGATCAGACCGACGGCTCGTTCCTGCAGATCGGCGTGCAGGGCACGCTCGACCGGCTGATCGCCCAGCACACAATCGCGCCGGTGATCGCGGTCATGATCCAGGGCGGGCCGGGATCGAACAACTGGCTGAACCAGGGTGGTACGCGCTATGAAGCGTACGTGCTCGAAGTGCAGCGCCTCGTCGACCGGATGCTGCCGACGATCCCCGACCGCGGCGCCCGCGCGATCGCCGGCTACTCGATGGGCGGATATGGCGCGATGCACATCGCCCTGACGCACCCGCATCAATTCTCGGCTGTCGAGAGCTGGCTGGGCTTCTTCAACGGCCTGGAAGGCCAGCTGCGCGCCGACCGCCCGCTGATCTGGAAGCTGGGCCTGCGCGCGTACGTGTACGGAGGCACGAACGACGTCATCGCCGACCCTTCCGAGAACGCCCCGTTCGCCGCCTCCCTGCGGGCCGATGGGGTCGACGCGCACAGCGCCGTCTATCCCGGGGAACATAGCTTCGCGACGCTCGAAGAACACCTCGAATACATGCTCGCGTTCGCTGCTCGCAAGCTGTCGGCCGAGCACTCGCAATCCTGAGCCCTCGTCGCCCTCAATCCTCCTCGGCGACCTTGAGCACGAGCTTGCCCGTGTTCTTGCCCTCGAACAGGCGCAGCAGGGTTTCGGGAAACCTCTCGATGCCACCATCGGCGATGTCCTCGCGGGTCTTGAGCTTGCCCGCCGACAGCCAGCCGGCCATCTCCTGGGCGCCCTCGGCGTATTTCTCGCCGTAGTCGGACACCACAAACCCGGTCATCGACGCGTGGTTGACGAGCAGGGACATGTAGTTGGACGGACCGACCATCGCGCCGGTGGCGTTGTACTGGGAGATCGCACCGCAGATCACGACGCGGGCATGGCGGGCCAGGCGCGCCAGGGCTGCGTCGAGGATCTCGCCGCCGACGTTGTCGAAATACACGTCGATCCCCTTCGGGCAGTGCTCGTGCAGGGCCGCCGCGACGTCCTGGGTCTTGTAGTCGATCGAGGCGTCGAATCCGAGATCCTCCACCACGTACTCGCACTTCTCGGCTCCGCCGGCGATCCCGATCGCGCGGGCGCCCTTCAGCTTGGCGATCTGCCCGACGACCCCACCGACCGCCCCCGCGGCTCCGGACACGACCACCGTCTCACCCTCCGCCGGCTTGCCGATGTCCAGCAGGCCGAAGTACGCGGTCATGCCGGGCATCCCCAGCGTGCCGAGATGCACCGGCAGCGGCGCCAGTCCCGGATCGACCTTCATCACGGCGTGCCCGTTCACGACCGCATACTCCTGCACCCCGAGCGGTCCGGTGACATGGTCGCCGACCGCCAGACCGGCATGGTTGGACGCGATCACCCGGCCCGCCGCCAGCGCGCGCATGACATCGCCGATGCCCACAGGTGCGATGTATGAGCGGCCCTCGTTCATCCAGCCGCGCATCGCCGGGTCCAGGGAGATGTACAGAATCTTGACGAGCACCTCGCCCTCGCCCGGCTCTGAGACGGGCTCCTCGGTGTGTGACCAGTCGCTCGGCTTCGGCAGCCCGACAGGGCGGGCGGCGAGTCTGACCTGGTGGTTTACGGCATCCATTTGTCTGCCCTTCGTCGGTGGTCTGAGGATGGCCCTGCACCCGTGCCCAACAGCTGTGCATCGAAGCCCTGCTGAACAAACCCGGCCAACCTGAGTCAAGCAGACGGCGCGCACCCGCGACGCTCCGGGTCAAGCTGCAAATTAGAGCCGCGCACCGAGCAGCCCGGCAACCGCGCCCACCAGGCCGGCCGTGAGCAGGGTCAGCACGACGCTGCGGCGCAGGATCAGCAGCGCGATGGCCGCGGCGGCGAGCACGACGTACTGCCATGCCTCGCTCATCGCGGCGGCGAGTGGGATGGCTGAGCCGATGATCGCCCCGGCCGCGGCTGGGGCCGCCCCGGCGAGAAACGCCGTCACTCGCTCGTTGAGCAGCAGCTGCTCGAAGCGTGCGGCGCCGAACAGAATGAAAGAGAACGAGGGTGCGAACGCGACGAGTGCGGCCAACAGCCCGGCGGGCAGCCCGCCGGCGGAGTAGCCGACCGCCGCGACGGTCTGAGTGACCGGCCCCGGAGTGACCTGTCCCAGTGCGACGGCGTTCAGGAACTGTGCGTGGGTCATCCAGTGGTAGACGCCCACGGCGTCTGATTGCATCAGCGGAACGATCACGAAGCCGCCGCCGAACGCGAGCGCGCCGACCTTCAACGCCATCCATATCAGCGCGCTTGTGCCGCCGGGCTCGGCGACGGTGGCGAGCAGCGGCCAGGTGTGAAAGCCCACACCGCCTCCGGCGAGCCGACGCTGAAATGCCAGCTCGATCGCGCCGCACCCCAGCAGGACGAGCACGAGCCACGGTCCGGTCGTGGCCGCCGCGATCCCTGCGGCGAGCGCGTAGAGGAGGATGCGGGGTCGCTGAGTGTCTGTCGTGCGTCTGTAGATCGGGATGGCGAGAATCAGCCCGGCCCTGACCGCCACGGCGGCGACCGCGGCGCCGGCCCCCATCCCGGCACCCCGTATCCATGTGGGTGGCGATCCCGCGAGAAACAGCACGGAGAGCGCGAGGATCAGGATCAGGCCGGGCAGGATGAAGCCAAGACCTCCGATGAGCGCTCCCCTGGGGCCTCGCAGCCGCCAGGCGCAGTAGATCGCGAGCTGCGTAGAGGCCGGTCCGGGCAGGATGTTGCTCGCGGCGATCGCGCGCTCGAACTGATCCTCCTCCAGCCATTTCCGCCGCGTTACGCACAGCTCGTGAAACAGCGCGACGTGCGCGGGCGGGCCGCCGAACCCAATACACCCGATCCGGCCCCACTCCAGCGCGATGGTGCGCAGCGACACACCGGCTCGCGGCGGCGCGGCGGCTTGCGGGATGCTCATCTCAGGCACGGTGGTGGATGATCCTGGCATGGAGAGCTGCAAGATCGCGGTGCGAGTGACCGCACGCGCCCGGGCGAATGAGATCGCCGGCGAGCGTGACGGCGTGCTGCTGGTGCGGGTGACCTCACCGCCCGTGGATGGGCGGGCGAACGCGGCGCTCTGTCGCATCATCGCCAAGCGCGCGGGCGTGGGAGTGCGCAGCGTCTCGGTCGTGCGTGGCGCCGGCTCCCGCGAGAAGGTCGTTCGCGTCGATGGGATCGGCGCCGAGGATCTGCGGCGAGCGCTGGCGTAGTTGCTCCCGGCTCGCCGCGGCGGCGCGCGCGCGAGCGATTGAAGCTAGGGCCTCAGCACGTCTTCAGGCCAGCAGCCGTCCGCCGTCGACGACGATCTGGGCGCCGGTCATGTAGCTGGAGAGATCGCAGGCGAGGAACAGCGCTGCGCGTCCGATGTCATCGGGGTCGCCCATCCGCTGCATCGGAATCATGGCCTGGAAGCCCTGCAGCGCGGCGTCGTCCATGTCACCGGTGCCCGGCGTCCTGATCGCGCCCGGGGCGATCGCGTTGACCGCGATGTTGTGCGGCGCCAGCTCCAGGGCGACGTTCTTGGTGAAGCCCCAGGCGCCATGCTTGGACGCGTCGTAATGGGACAGTCCGACCATCGACGGATGCAGCGCGTCGATCGACGTGATGTTGACGATCCGCCCGCCCCTGCCCTGGGAGATCATGCGCGCAGACGCCGACTTCGTGCACAGGAACAGGCCGGTCAGGTTGACGTCGATGACGCGGCGGAACGCTTCGACGTCGAGGTCGCTCAGCGGGAGCATCGGATAGATCCCCGCGTTGTTGACGAGGATGTCGAGACCGCCGAAGCTCTCGACGGCTGCGCCCACCATGCGCTCAACGCTCTCGGGATCGCTGACGTCGCTGTGCACGGCCAGAGCGCTGCCTGCCCGTGAGGCGCACAGAGCCTCGGTCGCACACTCACCGGCGGCCAGGTCGAGGTCTGCGACGAGGACGCTCGCGCCGGCCTCGTGCAGGCGGCGGGCGATGCCGAGCCCGATGCCCATCGCGCCGCCGGTGACGATCGCGGTGCGGCCGGTGAGGTCGATGAGCTCTACCAACGGCGGTGGCTGTGGTGTGGCGCTGGTGGTGGTCATGCCCGGGAGGCTGCCGTGCGCGCGCGCGCCAGACATCCGCGATCGGCCGTAGGCCGCGACGGAGGACTACTGGTCCGCCGGCGAGACCGGACGGGATGCGTGGTCCGGTGAGGACGGTCGCCGCAGAAGGGACCAGGCGATCGCGGCCAGCCGACACCGGGAGCCCACGTCACGGTCGCACTCCATTTACTACACTGCGCAACCGGCGCGCTCTGAGCGCATCAACTCGTCCTGCGCGACCCAGTTGGGCTCGGGGAAGAGCTGGCAGTACTTGGCGTCGCGCATCAGCTTCTCGATCCCCGTCTCGACCATGTAGCCGGTGCCGCCGAACACCTGCACGGCGTCGGTCGTGCTCGCCACGGCGGCGCCGGTGGCGGCGATCTTGGCGGCGAGCGCCTGCGTCTCCTCGATCGCTAGCAGGGCGGGGGCGAGGGCAGGGGCGATTTGTGGCCAGCATGCGAGTCTCACCGCCATCGCGGCGAGCATGTCGCTGACGGCGTCGTGCTCGATGATCGCCACGCCGCCCTGCTGGCGGGCATGGGCGTACTCGAGCGCCATCTCATAGGCGCGCCGGGCGATCCCGTGTGCGATCGTCGCCGTGCCTGCTCGCAGCAGCGCGAGCGCGCCCGCCGCGCCCAGCTGCGCGGACTCGCCGTCTGTCCGGCTGTCTGACCCATCCAGCGCGCGCGCGGGACTGGCGCCGGTCAGCTCGATCGCTGCCGCGGGCGCCGCGCGCAGGCCCATCTGCGCGAGGTCGCGTTCGATCTCACAGCCGCTCGTGCTGGTGTCGAGCGCCCATGCGGCGGGCGCGGGCCCGTCGAGGAGGATCACGAGACCGTCGGCGTCGTGCGCGCCCAGCGCGCAGGCGATCCCGCCGCCCAGCTGTCCGTCTGAGATCGTCACCTCTGTTCCGGACGCGGCCGGCACAAGCGTCCAGCGTGTCCCCGCGGGGATGCCGGCGAGCTGCTCGCCGGTGAGCGTCGCCAGGGCGGCGTTGCAGAGCAGCGCGCTCATCGCGATCCCGCCGTCGCCGACGGCCAGCTCCTCGATCGTGACCAGCAGGTCGGGAATTCCCAGTCCGGCGCCTCCGTGGTGCTCGCTCAGCAGCGCGCGGTCGAGCCCGAGCTCGACGAGCAGACGCCAGCACTCGTGCACGGCATCCTCGTCGCCCGCGTCGAGCGCCGCGGCCCGCGGCGCCAGCTCGCGTTGGGCCAGCTCGCGCGCCATCATCCGTATCTCGGCGTGCTCGGCGGCGGTGGTCACGGTCATGATTGACCTCCATCTCCGTCGACGCTTGTGTGTGGGGGGGTGTCCGCTTGCAGATGGGCGCGCGTGTCTGGGTTCGCGCGAGCTGGCGCATCCGTGTCGAGCTGGATGCGGCGCAGCGGCGGCAGGCAGTTGATCGTCTCTGAGTGGCACAGCCCGCGGTAGACCTCGAGGCGGTTGAGCTGGTTGGTGCCCTCGTAGATCTGACACAGCTTGGCGTCACGCCACAGCTTCTCGAGCTCCGCCCTGACCGGACCTGAGCGCAGGCCGGCGAGCTCGAGCGCCGCGCCGGTGACGCGCATCGCGACATCGCCGCCGCGGGCCTTGGCCATCGAGGAGAGAGCGAGCGAGCGGGTGACGGCGCGCTCGCTCGTGGTGTGGCGCAGCAGCGCGACGGTGGCGTCGCGCGCGCGGTCTGAGGCAAGCCAACCGCGAACGGGCGCCCGGCTGCGAATGCCGGCCGGCACATGTCCGAGGGCGCGGACGGCCGGGTGAGACATGACGCCGCCGAGCGCCACGTGGTCGAGCTCGGTGGCGGCGTCCATGTAGGCCTGGCGCGCAAGATGGATCTCCTCCTCCATGTTCGCCAATGCCAGCTGCACGTGCTGGCGCTCCAGCAGGCCGGCGGCGGCGCGGTCTTCTTCAAGCCATGCCAGCACGCGCTCGTAAGCTCCCCGTGCGATGCCGGTCGCGATCGCCCCGACCGGCGGACGCGAGCAGGCGAGCACGATCATCGTCTCGGGCGCTCCGTCTCCCTCCCTGCCCACGACCCGCTCGTCGGGGACGAAAACTCCGTCGAATGTCAATTCGGCGGCGGGACAGGCGCGCTGGCCCATCTTATGCTCGGCGCGGGCGACCGCGAACCCCTCGCTGGCAGTGTCCACCAAAAAGCAGGTCCAGGTCTCCACCGGGCGTCTGGGGTCTGTCGGCATCAGGATCGTGATCCAGCGCGCGACGCTGCCGTTTGAGATGAACCGCTTGGTGCCGCTCAGGCGAAAGCCGCCCGGCACACGGCGAGCGTGGCTTGTGATGCGCGCGCGGCGCAAGAGGTCGGGATCCTCCACGTCCGTGCCGGCTTCTGGCTCGGTGATCGCGCACGCCATCAGCAGCGGCTCTCGGGTGCTTTCGGAGGCGATCAGCTCGCTCAGCACGCCATCCCACTGCGAGGGACCGCCCAGCAGCAGCGGCGAGATCCCGAGCGCGTGGGCGCCAAAGATCAGGGCGATCCCGGGACAGGCGGCGCACAGCTCCTCCATCACGACCGCGGCCTGCGTCGCCAGACCGCCATCGCCGCCCGCGGGCTTGGGGATCAGAAAACTGAGCATCCCGTGCGCGGCGCCCGCGCGCACAAGGTCCCAGTCGAACCAGCTCGGATCCTCGCCGGTGCGACGGTCGATCTCCAGCGCCCGCGGGCGCACATGCGCGTCAGCGAAGCGGCGGGCGCGGGCGCGAAGGCGCTCGAGCTCGTTCACATCCAGACGGCCGCCGTTCTGGGCGAGGCGGGGAAACTGCTCGCGCAGAGAACGCTCCGGCGTGATCGATGTCATCGCCCGGCCCGCCTATGCCGGCTGCGCGGGAGCGAAGCGCGGGTCGGGCATCAGCCGGCGCAGCGCCCCCAGGCGGGCGGCGAACACTGCTTGCGTGGCGGTGCCGTCGTAATAGAAGACCGGAAGCCGCACAACCTCATCGTCCAGCTTCCCCTCCATCTGGAAGATGCCATCGAAGAACGGGGAGCCTCTCATCGCGACCTCTTTTCGCTGGGTGAGAACAGTGGATGTGGTTTGGCCTCGAGATGTATTACTCGGAGTAACCTACCACAAGTAATCTACTGATGGTAGAGTCATTCTATGGCCTCCGCCGACACGCTCGTAAAGGGCTACCGACCCGGCCGCGTACCCCGCGCCGTGCGCTCGGAGCAACTGCTCAAGCTGGCCGACCGGCTCTTCGCCGAGCGCGGCTTCCACGGCGCTTCGATGGACGAGCTCGCCCGGCGCGCCGGCGTGTCAAAGCCCGTGATCTACGACCACTTCGGCTCAAAGGAGCAGCTCTTCGCGACCTGCGTTCGCCACACCGGAGAGATCCTCGCCGACCGGGTCGCAACGGCGGTACGCGAGGAGTCCGACCCGCGAGCGCGCCTGCGGGCGGGATCGATCGCGTACTTCCGGTTCCTGGGAGACCAACTCCAGGCCTGGGTCGTGCTGTTCGACGACGAGAAGGCGCGGGACGCCCGCTTCGCCGCCGAGGCCGCGCGGATCAGGCACCGCCAGTCAGACCTCATGATCAACCTCATGGCCGAGACCTCCGGGACGGCGCCCGACCACGAGAGCCGGACAAGGCTCGAGGCGATGACCCTCGCCATCACCGGCGCCTACGAGTCGCTGTCCCTGTGGTGGCACAGGCACCCCGACATCCCCCCCGAGGAACTGGCCGATTGGCTCATCGACCTGATCTGGCCCGGGCTGGAGCAGCTCATCTCCCAGCTCGCCGCCACAGACGCCGTCCGCGTCGGACCGTCGTCCCCGACGCGTCGCTCCGCCAGCGCTCAAGAGGTCGCGCCTGGTAGCTTCGATTGAACGGATGAGGTGAGGAGGTTGGATGTCTGAGAACGGTGCACAAATCCCCCGCGTGCTTGCGATCGACGCGGGCGGCACGATGACCGACACGTTCATCGTGGATGAGCGCGGCTCGTTTGTCGTCGGCAAGGCGCAGACGACTCCCGAGGACGAGTCAATCGGCTTCATGGCCTCGGCGCGCGACGCGCTCAGCCAGTGGGACTCGACGCCCGAGGCTAGCTTCCCGGCGATCGTGGCGGGCATCTACTCGGGAACGGCGATGCTCAATCGGCTGCTCTCGCGCCAGGGGCTGAGAGTCGGCTGCATCGTCAACGCCGGCCACGAGGACTACCTGCGCCTTGAGCGCGGCATCCAGACGCACCTTGGCCTGTCCTACGCCGACCGCCTCCACGTCGCGACCCACTTCCACAACGAGCCGCTCGTCCCGCGCGCACGGATGAAGGGCGTGCGCGGCCGCATCGACGTGTTCGGGGACGAGGTTCTCCCGCTGCGCGAGCAGGACGTGCGCGAGGCGGCCGCCGAGCTCTTGGACGGCGGCGTGGAGGGGATCGTGGTCTCGCTGCTGTTCTCCTTCCGCAACCCCCAGCACGAGCTGCGAGTGGGCGAGCTCGTCGAGGAGGAGAAGGCCAAGCGAGGTCTCAACGGCGAGGTGCCGGTGTTCCTCTCATCCCAGCTCTATCCCATGCGCCGGGACCTGCCGCGGCTGAACGCCACGGTGATCGAGGCGTACGCCGCGGAGCCCTCGCGCGCCACCCTGAAGTCGGTGCGTGACGTCACCAAGGCTCACGGCGCTCCGTTCGAGTTGCGGGTCATGGCTGCGCACGGCGGCACGATCTCGATCGAGGCGAAGGAGCTGGGACGAACGCTCGTCTCCGGCCCGGTCGGCGGCGTGGTCGGCGGGCAGGCGCTCGCCCAGCGGATGGGGTTGCGCAACGTGCTCTGCACCGACATCGGCGGCACCTCGTTCGACATCGCGCTGATCACCGACGGGCGCTTCGAGATCACCCAGACGCCCGACATCGCGAAATTCGTCCTGAACATTCCCCTCGTCCGGATCGATTCGATCGGCGCCGGCACCGGGTCGTTCGTGCGCGTGAACCCGAACTCCAACCGGCCGGAGCTCGGGCCCGACTCGGCGGGGTCGCGCATCGGCGTGTGCTGGCCGCAGGGAGGCCTCGAGACGGTGTCGGTCACCGACCTGAACCTGGTGCTCGGTCGCCTGAACCCCGAGTACTTCCTCGGCGGCGAGGTCGAGCTGGACGTCGAGCTCGCGCGCGCCGCTATCGAGCGCCAGATCGCACAGCCGCTCGGCCTGGACCTCGACGTGGCCGCCGCCGGAGTCATCGAGCTGTTCGAGCAGACGCTCAAGAACGAGGCGGTCGGGCGGATCCTCGGCAAGGGCTACTCGCCCGCCGACTACACGCTCCTCTGCTATGGAGGGGGCGGGCCGCTCCATGTCTCTGGGTACACCGATGGGGTCACCTACAACGAGGTGCTCGTGCCCGCGTGGGCCGCTGGCTTCTCGGCGTTCGGCTGTGCGTGCGCCGACTTCGACTACCGCTACGACCAGACGGTCGACATGCCGCTGCTGCCGAGCTTCGGCGAGGCGGAACGGGCGGGAATCGGGTCCATGATCACCGGCGCCTGGCTTGGCCTTCAGAGCCGTGTAGCCCAGGAGTTCGAGAAGTCGGGGATCGGGCGCGAGAGCATCCGCTTCACGCACGCGGTGCGTATGCAGTACTACGGTCAGCTCAACGACATCGAGTTCGTCTCCCCGCACGCCGCGCTGCAGGACGCCTCGCACGTGGACGATCTCATCGCCACCTTTGAGGATGCCTACGCGAAGATGTTCGCGTCCTCGGCGCGCTCGCCGGAGTTCGGCTACCTGGTCACCCACGCGATCGTGCATGGCACGGTCGATGTGGAGAAGCCCGCACTGCCGCAGCTGCCCGAGGTGCCGGGCAAGCCGCCCGTCAAGACGGTCAGGCCGGTCCACTGGGGCCGCGCCAGTCGCGATCAGTTCGTCGAGACTGAGATCTTCCAGCTCGAGTCCGTGCAGGCGGGCAACTCGATCCACGGTCCGGCGATCGTCGAGCACTCGGCGACCACCTTTGCGATTCCCCCAGGACGCCGAGCGAGGCTCGACGGACATCAGATCTTCCACCTCACAGACATGGAGGGTTCAAGCGATGGCCACCGTTGAAGGGAAATCCGACATCGAGCTCGGCAGGTCGACCATCGGCTGGGATGGCAGGCGCCTGGACGAGATGCTTACCGAGTCCGAGCGCCTGTTCGCAGACACCGGCTACTACTTCGGCCTTCACGAGCTTACGCTGATGGCCTCGGATCCCATCGGCTACGAGAAGCTCTTCTCCCGCATCCGCGGAGGTCTCGTCTCGGCGCGAGAGACAGCGCTCAACATCTCTGCCTCGCCGATCGTGCGTGAGCTGGGCGAGCTCTGCTTTGCCCTGTACACGCCCGAGGGGGACTCGCTCGCTCTGTCCACAGGGATCATCGTCCACGTCCACACGATGTCCGACGCAATCAAGTGGATGGTTCGCAACGGCTACGAGGACAACCCCGGCATCTCCCAGGGCGACATCTTCGCGAACAACGACCCGACCATCGGCGACGTTCACAACGCTGACGTGCAGACGTTCGTGCCGATCTTCTGGGAGGGCGAGCTGGTTGCGTGGGCGGGCGGGGTCACCCACGTCCTCGACATCGGCGCGAGCACCCCGGGCGGCGTCCCGGTCGGCCCGACGATGCGCTACGAGGACGGCATCGATCTGCCGTGCATGAAGATCGGCGAGCACGACGAGCTCGCGAGGTGGCACCTCGAGCGCTGCAAGAAGCGCACCCGTGCTTCGTTGTACTACCTGCTCGACGAGCGCACCCGTCTGGCCGGCTGCCACATGGTCCGCCAGGCGGTCGAGCGCATCCTCCTCGAGGAGGGCGTGGATCGGTTCAAGCGCTTCAGCCGAGAGGTCATCGAGGAGGGTCGGCGTTCGTTCAAGTCGCGCATCCGCGAGATGACTGTCCCGGGTCGCTATCGCTCCCCGGCGGGGTTCGACGCGGAGCTCGCCGACAAGCCGCAGCTCCCGGCACGCGCACGCCGAGACATAATCATGCACTCCCCGTTCGAGGTGCGGATCGGCGGAGACGGCACCTACGAGCTCGACTACGACGGCTGCTCGGCCTGGGGCTGGCACTCGATGAACTGCACGCCGTCGGGGATGCAGGGGGCGATCTGGGTGATGTTCACCCAGACGCTGATCTGCAACGACAAGGTCAACGACGGCGCCTACTTCGCGATCGAGACCAACTTCCCCGAGGGCACGATCGCCAACATCGGCGACGCCGAGGGTTCGACCGCGATCGCCTGGGCCTTCCTGCAGCCGTCGTTCACCGGCTTCCCGCGCACGATCTCCCGGGCGCTGCAGGCGCGCGGGTTCATCGAGGAGGTGCTCGCCGCGTACTCGGTGTCGGGCAACGTCCAGCAGGGTGGTGGCATCGACCAGTACGGCAACTCCTCGGCGATCATGAACTTCGAGATCTCGGCGCAGGGCATGGGCGCGAAGTATGTCCTCGACGGGACCGACTACTGCGCTGCCATGTTCAATCCCGAGGGCGACATGGGAGACGTCGAGATGTGGGAGCTGATCTCCCCGTTCGTCTACCTGTCGCGGCGGGTCAAGGCATCCTCCGGCGGGCCCGGGCGCCATCGCGGCGGGTCGAGCTTCGAGTCGCTGTTCATGGTGAACAAGACGCCCTTCTGGGAGCTCCAGAACATCGGGACCGGACGCGTTCTCTCCTCCTCGGGGCTGTTCGGCGGCTACCCGGGCGCGACCGCCTACATACACAACATCCACGGTGCCGACCTGATCGAGCGAGCACGGCGCGGCGAGGCCTACCCAGTCGCCGACGGCGACTTCGAGACCCCCGCGTTGATGGAGATCCAGGGCAGCTCCCGCGACTACAAGAACGACGGGCTCACGCTGCTCGAGCCATTCTCCAACGGCGATCTCTATCTCAGCGTGATGAAGGGCGGCGCCGGTCTCGGCGACCCGCTGCTGCGGCCCGTCGAGGCGGTCCGGCGCGATGTCGAGGAAGGTCACCTGCTTCCCCGCTTCGCCGAGTCGATCTACGGCGTATCCGACCGCGACGCCTTCCGTCGCCGCCGGCTCGAGCGGGCGATCCCCGTGCGCGAGTGGGTGGCGGCCGAGCGCGAGCGGATCCTGGCCCAGGACTTCGTCGAGCCGGTCAAGGCGATGTACGCGGAGTCGATGCGCCTCTCCCCGAGCTGGGCGGCGGAGTACCGCGGGTTCTGGGATCTGCCGGAGGACTTCGAGTACGACGTCGCCACCCCGACCGTCGCGGCGGAGCGCTCCCAGCCTGGCAAGCTGCACCCCGACGCCGCCGCCGACGCCTTCCTCATCTCATCCGATCCGCGGCCCGGCGAAGACGGCGTTGAGCCCCTCGCGGGCGGGGGCAGGCTGGACGTCGAGACGCTCGCGGCGCTGCTCGATGAGAGGCTCTCCCGGCGCGAGGTCACGGAGATCCAGTCCGCCTACAAGGACTCAGACCGCTTCGAGAAGTGGCTCGCGGTGCTCCAGGCGCGCGTCCCCTACAAGGATGAGATCGTGCTGCCCGCGGGGGAGGGGCTCAACATCGTCCGCCGGCTCTCCGACCGGCAGCTCGTCCACCGCTGCGACTGCGGCCACGACTTCTGCGCGCACAACCGCAACTGGAAGATGGATGCCCTCGTCCACGTGCGCGAGACCGAGGAGGCGCTTTTGGAGGTCTACCCGAAGATGGCCGGGCCCGATCCCAAGCTCCAGCAGATCCGCGAGTACTTCTGCCCCTCCTGCGCGCGCCAGCTCGAGGTGGAGGCGCTGCAGCCGGGCTATCCCGTGGTCCACGAGTTCCTCCCCGACGTCGAGGGCTTCTACCGCGGCTGGCTGGGGCGCGAGCTGCCGGGGTAGTGCCGGCGCAGTTCGCACAGCTCGCGATCTCAGCCTTGTCCGGCCCGCCTATGCAGGCTGCGCCGGGGCACCGGTGGTGGCCTGGGCGGTGACCTGCGTGAGCAACGGAAGCGAGAAGTGCTCGGGTCCGTAGAGGATGCCCTCGAAGCGGGGCGTGTACTGGTACTGCAGCGGACGCCTGAAGGCGATCAGGCCCGCCAGCTCGCGCGCGATCGGGTGACGATCGCCCAGCTGCAGCGAGGCGGCTCCGGGCCGCAGGCTGACGCCCATCTCGATCGCGTTGATCTTGAACTCCGAGCTCTGCGGCTGGCGGTCCATCCACAGGTGGCTGAAGAGCTGGAACTCTTCGGAGCGCGGCGTGGCGATCCGATCGCCGGAGAGCGTCAGGATGTGCTCGGCGCCCTCGCTCAGGCGGCAGACACGGCCCCCCGCGCTTTCCTGGAAGTCGATCCCGGCGATGAACTTCGGGTAGTTGTAGAAGTCCACGCCGCCCGCCCGCGCGATCTCGGTCGTGACCGGCAGGTGCTGGACCCAGGCGTGCAGCTGACGGCGGCGCAGACTCGAGACCAGTGCCAGACCGGGCAGGTTGGGCAGGAACCACGGCTCGTTCAGCACCACCGAGATCGCCAGCTCGTTGTAGGGGCCGATGTCGGTGTCGCGGTACTCAAAGCAGGTGATCGCGACCGCGCCAAGACCCGGCGCCAGCCGAGCGGGAGCGAAGCGCGGGTCGGGCATCAGCCGGCGCAGCGCTCCCAAACGAGCCGCGAACACGGCCTGAGTCGCGGTCCCGTCGTAGTAGAAGATCGGCACCTTCGCCGCCTCGCCCGCGATCGCCACCTCGGACTGGACGACACCATCAAAAAACGGAGAACCTCTCATCACGACCTCCTCGGGTAGCTACGTAGTTAGGGTACCCTAATATCGTCAGGTCAGGCTGTCAGCTTGTGGGCCTCGTCCTGTCGTTGACGGCTCATCTGTGGGCGAGGTCGACGGCCGCACGACGGCACGCAGCTCGGTCGCTGTGGCCGACAGCGTTCCATGAACCAGCTCCAAGCGCGCGCGCAGGAGCGCCAGCCGCTCGCGCGCGATCGGACGCGTGCCGCCGTCGAGGACGATCACCAGCTCGCGGCCAGACGGCTCGGCACGGACGACGACCGAGCGCGCCCCTCCGAGCGCATCCAGCGCTTCCTCGACGACTCGGTAGACGATCGTCTGAGCTTCCGCGCTGAGGTCGCCGATGCCCTCGAGGGCGACGGTCATTTCTGTCGAGCCATGATCCCCCGCTTCGGCCGCCAGTGCCTCCAAAGCGGTTTGAAGACCGAGCTGGAGCGCTGGGGGTCGCAGTCCGACGGCGAGCGAACGCAGCGTGCGCAGCGTGCTGTCGACGCTCGAATGCAGCGTGCCCAGCCTCGGTGCGGCCAGATCTGATTCAAGGTCCCGTTCGAGTGCCCGCAGGCCGAGGAGCACGCCGGCCAGTGTCTGGGCAGCCTGCTCGTGCAGCTCATCCGCGACTTGATGGCGCTCGGCCTCTTGGTGGGCGATCAGCGCGCGCAGCTGATCGCCACGTTCGGCGAGGTGGCTGCGGGCGTCGTGCAGCTCCATCCGGAGCACGGCGCGCTGTCGTGCGTCCTGGAGCTGGCGCTGGCTCTCCGTCGCCACCGCCGCCTGGAGAGCCAGGATCCCGAGCGTCACGCGATCCTCGGGGCTGATCTTGCGGGCGGTGCTCACGGCAAGCGTCCCGTAGAGGACCCCCCGTGTCTGGATCGGGACGCGCTCGGAGGGCTCCTCGAACACGCCCGCCTGCACAGGCGCACCATCGATCGGCTCCACGCGCGCTCCGCGGGACCCAAGAATGGTGCGCGCATCCTGCGCAAGCGTTGCAGGAAGGTCCTCCGCACGTGTCAGGTTGGCAAGTCCCAAACCGGACTTCAGCAGCAGAGACTGGCGCCGCTGGCTGTCGCGCATCCGATCGCTGAAGCGGCCTGCCGCGCCGCCGACGGCGAGGTAGGCCGCGCCGCGCGTGAGCACTCCGACCACTTCAAGATCGGCGTGGGTGGTGAACGCCCCCACGCCCAGCAGCCCAATCGCGAAGGCGGCGGACGCCACGCCCGCCGCTATTCCCAGCTCGAGCGCTACGAGCGATATCGGGATCACATACAGCAGTGCGATGGTGTCGGCGACGTCGTCGCTCGTCTGGCGCAACAAGAAGATCGTGGCGAACAGGCCCGCAGCCACTCCCAGCACCACCACCCGACGCTCGATCCAGACGCGCACCGGAAGCGGAGAGCCTGCATTCGCCGCTCGCGGGCGCCGGAGCATGGGGTGGGCCCAGGCTCTACCGGACCGCGGGGCTTGCGCCCGCGCCCGTCACAGAAACCGCTGCCGCTGACCGGTCCATCCGAGCCAGCCTAGTCGCGCCTGCAGGGCTGACCATCCGTAGTGCTTACGAGGCTCATATCCGTAGGAATCGCATCAGAGGCGGACCGCCGCTTGCCTCAGGCGCGCTTGCGGGCGGACACGAACTGCGCCAGGCCGGCCACGTGCTGCTCGATGCCGGTCAGGCCACGGTCGCTCAGCGCTCGCGTCAGCTCGTCGCGGGCGAAGATCCGCACGCCCGTCAGGGTCCGCACGACCGCATTGGTCGCACTGGCTGGCAGCGGGCCGCGGTTGCAGCTTGACAGCAGCGCCACTCGACCGCCCGGAGCAAGGACGCGGGCGATCTCGTCGAGTGCTCGCATCGGCTCCTGGATCAGGTACAGCGCGGCGAAGCAGCAGATCGCATCGAAGCTGCCGTCGCGAAAGGGCAGCGCGCAGGCGTCGCCGCGCACGTATGCGAGATTGGTGCTCTCGGTCTTGCGCACGGCGACGGCGAGCATCGTCTTCGAGGCGTCGATTCCCACGACCAGGCCCCCGCCCGTGGCGCGGGCGAAGCCACGCGTGAAGTTGCCCGGCCCGCAGGCGACGTCCAGCACCCGGTCATTGGGCGCCAGGTCGAGCATGCTCAGGGCGATGCGCTGCTCGTCGCGTATCCGGGGACCTGCGGCTCCCATCAACAGGCGTCCCCCGAGCGGGCGCCACAGGCGCTCGTAGATCAGCGCCAGCACGCCGCTCAGCATCAGCCGTTGACCGGGATGCGCTCCAGTGGGATCCTCCTCGCCGAGCAGGTCGAGGTAGCCGTCCTCGATCTGCGCCGCCGCCGGCCGGCGAGCCGGCAGCAGCAGCGCGAGCGCCTGCTCGATCGAGGGCACGGGCGGGACGGTCGTGGATCTCATTGAATGAGAGTCATCGCGATCGCCCGATCCTCGCATACCGAACCCGCGCCCGTTGCGAAAGCGGTCAGCCGTTTTTGGGCACCATCTGCACGAAGTCCCCGAAGCGCTCGGGCTCCTCCAATCTGCATGACCACACGAGACGGTCGTTCCACACCGTCATGTCGGGGCAGGCGTCGCACATGTTCTGGCTTCCGTCCGCATAGATGTCGGCCGGCTGGATGATCATCACCGACTGGAAGTGCAGGCGCTCCAGCAGGCGCGAGGGTCTGCGCGCGCCCGCCTGAAGCCAGCGGCGCGCGATCGTGCGCAGGCGTGGGTCAAGCACCGACAGCGCCAGCATCGCCCTGCCGTGGCTGAGCGCGCGCGGCGAGCTGTAGGCGAGATACCTGCCGGTCCGCAGGTGGTTGAAGGTCTGCGCGAGCTCCATCGAGCGCGGCCCGACGTAGCCGTAGACCTTCCCCTTCGCGCCCAGGCGCCCCGAGAGCAGCCACTTGAACGTGTCGGGTCGCTCGGTCCCGTTCAGGTAGGCGGCGGGAGCGAAGTCTGCGAAGCGCTTGCGGATCTCGGCCACGATGTCGGTCGACTGCAGCTCGTGCGGAGTCTGGTCGGTGGTGGCGTAGGGAACCGTGGAGAAGTCGACTGGCTCTCCCCGGACGTAGTGGTCGAAGTCGTTGCCGACCATGCCCGCGCGGAAGGCGATGAACACGATCGTGTTGACGATCTCGATGTTGCGCTGCGCCCACGCCAGCACGTCGGGCACGTGGTGCAGCGTGTCCTCGTAGACGGTCGCGTTGAACGAGCAGCCGATCCCTCCCGCCGCGGCGACCATCTCGGCGTAGCGCTGGCGCAGCTCGCACAGCTCGATCTCGTCCGCCTTCTTCCATCCCGGGCGGCCCTGCTTGGAGTCGATGTGGAACGTGAACCCGGCCACGCCGGCGCCCTTGAGCTCGCCCAGCAGCTCATCGGTGAGCGCCAGGCCGTTGGTGTTGACGATCGGCTTCAGCCCATCCTCAGCGACCATCCGCACGATCTCGACGATCTGCGGATGCACGAGCGGGTCCCCGCCCGCGATCGACACGCCGTCCACGGTGCGAAAGCGCTCGAACACGTCGAGGTCGTGACGGACCTCATCGAGGGTCTTGTGTCCCCGCGGGTCGTTCTCGCGGTAGCAGCCCAGGCACGCCAGGTTGCACTTCTTGGTCGGCTCCAGCCAGGCGATCGCATTGTCCGGCAGCGACCACGGCAGGCGATAGAGCGCACGATGGTCGATCGTTGCGCCATCCTCGAGGGGACCGGCGCCTTCTCCGGCCAGCCTATGATCGGTCTCCTCCGATTGGGTGACGCTGTCCAAGGACGGTGACCGCCGCACGGTGACTCCTTCGTGTTGGCACCCAAGTTAGGGCACCCTAACACAGGTCGGCCGCGCCTCGAGGCTCGATGTTCGGCAGCCTGCGCTCCAGCCAGGCGGGCATCCACCATATGCGCGGTCCCGCCATGCGCATGATCGCCGGCAGCAGCACGAGCCTGACGATCGTGGCGTCGAGCAGCACCGCGATCGTGAGCCCCACGCCGAACTGGCGCAGCGGGATCACGTCGGCCGAGGCGAATGCGAGGAAGACGGCGGTCATGATCGCCGCGGAGCCCGTGATCACACCGGTGGTGTGTCGCAGGCCGTAGGAGATCGCGCCCTCGGCGTCGCCCCGTGCGATCCATTGCTCGCGCATGCGCGTCAGCAGGAAGACCTCGTAGTCGATCGACAGGACGAACATGATCGAGATGATGCCGGCGCCCGAGGCCGCGTCGATGTAGCCCGGCCCGCCGAGCATGTGCGTCTGGGTGAGCAGCTCCAGCGCCCCGAGCGCGACGGCGATCGTGGCGAGGTTCAGCGCGACCGCGATCAGCGGCAGGAGCAGCGCCCGCAGCACCACGATCAGCGTGAGCATGGCAACGATCGCCAGTGCGAGCACCAGCCATGGGACACGGTCCGTGTTCGTGTTGGTGTAGTCGAGCAGGTACTGCGCGCCCTGGCCGATCTCGACCTTGCTGTCGGTCGCAGCGGCGAGCGCGGGCAGGCTGCGCTGCAGCCTGCTGCTCAGAGCTGCGGTCGCGCTCGTCTCGGGTGGGCTCGAGGCGACCACCATCATGCGCGCGGCCTGCCCGCCGCCGTCGACGTTGACCAGCTGCGCGACCTGTTCGCGCGTTGGTGAGACCGTGCCGTCCAGAGCGGTCAGCACCAGGTAGCCGGAGTCGAGCGCGTCCGGCGAGTCGGCGTGCAGCAGCCGGTAGTCCTGCTGGTAGCCGTTCAGCATCGACGCGTAGCTCCGCAGCGGCCGTCCAGCCCCGGCGAGCCCGGCGGCCAGCTGGCCGGTCTGGCTGTCAGCCCCGGACAGCCCGCTCGTGAGCTGTGCGTCGCCGGCCGCGAGCTTGCCGAGCCCGCCGGCGAGCTGGGTGTTGGCGCCCGCGAGCTTGCCGAGCCCGCCGGCGAGCTGGGTGTTGCCGCCCGCGAGCTTGCCGAGCCCGCCGGCGAGCTGGGTGTTGGCGCCCGCGAGCTTGCCGAGCCCGCCGGCGAGCTGGGTGTTGCCGTTTGAGAGCCCGTCGAGTCCGGTGGCGAGCTGGGTTGCGCCGCCGGACAGCCCGGCGAGACCGCCTGAGAGGGTGTGTCCGTCTGTGGCGAGGCCGTGCAGGGCGGAGTCGAGCGCGAGCGCGCCTTCTTCGGATTCCCTGGTGCCGGTGGCGAGCCGGTCGGCGCCCGAGCGCAGCTCATCCAGGCTGGCGGTCAGCTGCGAGAGCTCCGCCGGCAGCTCCGCGAGCAATTCCAGGCCCTGGGTCAGCTGCTGGCGGATGCTGGCGAGCTGTGAGAGGCCGTTCTGTTCGCTCAGCTGCGTGATCGCGGCGAGGTCTCCTGCGAGCGCCGGATAGCGTGGGTCGCTGCGGGCGACGGTCATCGCGTCGAGCTCGTGCGTCGCTTCGCTCAGCCGGGTGTGCAGCTGCTCGTCGGAGGCTCGCAGCGTGGCGAGGAAGCCGGCCCAGCCGCGGAGCTGTTCGGCGAGCTCGTCGATCGGCGCGAGGATCGCGTGAACGGTGCCATCGAGCGTGTCCATGCCTTGCGCCAGCGCTGCCGCGCCCGTTGTCAGCTGACCGTCGGAGGTGGCCAGTCGTTCGGCGCCGGCGGCCGCTTCGTCGAGCCCGCCCGCGAGGGCGGCCGATCCCGCCGCCGCCTGGGCGACGCCCGTCTGCAGCTGTTTCGCGCCATTGCCGGCGCGGCCGGCTTCGGAGGCGAGTCGCCCGGCGCCGGCGTGCGCGCGGGCGGTTTCGCTCGCCAGCCGCCTGGCGCCGGCGTGCGCGCGGGCGGTTTCGGAGGCGAGCCGCCTGGCGCCGGCGTGCGCGCGGGCGGTTTCGCTCGCCAGGCGTTCGCTGGCGCTCTCGGCGCGTCCGGTGCCGCGACCGAGCGAGCCCGCGCCGTTTGCGGCCGAGGCGAGGCCGCTGCGCAGTGCGGCGACACCGTCGCTTGCGTGGCTCAGTCCCGAGCGCAGGCCCTTGATCCCGCGCTGAGCGCCTTCCAGGCGCCCCGGCGCGGAGGCGAGCGCGGCGTGGGATTCGGCGAGCTCGTGCTGCGCACCCGCGACCGACGCGGGCCCGAGCACCGCGGCCACGTCGGGTTCGCGGGCGATCGCTTCTTGCCAGTGCGCGAGTGCGTCGATGCGCTGGGTGGTGGTCATCGCGCCGCTGTCGGCGCTGGCCACGATGACGAAGGGCGCCGACCACCCCGGTCCGATCGTGCGTTCGACCATCCCCACCGCGATACGCGCCGGATCCGAGGCGGGAAGCTCCGCCGCGGACGGCGGACCCATGCTCAGCGCGCCGGCGGGAGCCGCCAGCGCGAGCATCCCGGCGAGGAGCAGCGGGACCGTGATCGCGGGGTGTGCAATCAGCCGTTCCGCCAATCTTCCCGCGCGGGTGCGCCGCCCCGCGGTGGGGGAGCGGGTGAGCCGGATCTCCCAGCGGTTCAGACGCGGGCCGAGCAGGCGCAGCAGCGCCGGCATCGCGCTCAGCGCCAGCGCGACGCTCAGCAGGCCCGAGATGACGACTCCGATCGCCACCGGCCCGAGCATCCCCGGCGTCGCGACCTTGCTCGCGGCGAGCATCGTCAGCGCAAGCGTGCCGCCCGCCGCGGCGATCGTGCGCCCGGCGGTGCGGGCCGCGATCGCCACGGCCGCCTCGTGGTCCCAGCCGGCGGCGAGCTCCTGGCGTACGCGCGAGACCATCAGCAGGGCGTAGTCGACGCCGAGGGCGAGGCTCATCATCGCGGCGATCGCGACTCCCAGCGAATTGATCGGCGTCACGAAGCTCGCCAGCCACAGCAGGCCGTGGCCGGCCATCACGGTCGCCCCGCCCATCGCCAGCGGCACGGCGGCGGCCACCGGGGAGCGAAAGACGAGCAGCAGCACGAGGATCAACACCGGCAGGGCGATCATCTCGGCCCGCTCGGTGTCGCTCATCGTGGTGTTCTGAATCGCACGCCCGATCACCGCGACACCGGTCAGGTAGCTGCGCACCGGGTCGTGCACGGTGCGAGCGATCACGGCTTCGGCGCTCGGCACCACCGCCGTGGCCTGGCTCGCCGGCCGGATGTAGTTCACGAGCACGAACGCGCTCCCGGGGTGAGGGCGCAGGGAGCGCGCGATGCTCGAGGAGCGCGCGATGCTCGACCCATCCCAGGGCGAGAGCACCTGGATCTGCTTGAGCCCTCGCAGCGCGGCCGTCAGCCGCTGGCCCTGGCGGTCGACTTCCGCGGGCGGGCCGCGCAGCAGGACGGCGATCGGGACCGTGTTGCCGAACTCGCTGGCCAGCATCGCTTCGGCTCGCGAGGAGGGCGTGCCGGGCACCGCCAGGGACATCGGCGCAAGCCGGTTTTCCAGGCCCCCGCCGAGGAACGCGAGCACGACGATCGCCGCCGCCCAGGCGATCAGGATCGACCACGATCGCCGCTTTGAGACTATACCGGCCGGCTCGCTTGGCTTGCTCATCGCTGTCTCCTGATTGCGATCGCCGCAGGGAACGACGTATCTCCTTATGTTGTATCATAAATTAGCGTTACATATATCAGTGTACCGTTTATCCACGGTATGCTTACGGAATGACGGATGAGCAGGCCGAGCAGCGGCTGACGATCGACGAGCTCGCCCACGCCACCGGGCTGACGGTGCGCAACGTGCGCAGCTACCAGTCGCGGGGCCTGATCCCGCCACCGCAGGTACAGGGCAGGGTCGGCTACTACGATGCCGAGCACCTGGCGCGGCTACAGCTGATCCGCGAGATGCAGGCCCAGGGGTTCAACCTCGCCGCGATCGCCCACCTCTTGGAGCAGGCCTCCGGCTCCAGCGAGGAGGTTCTCGGCTTCACCCGCTCGCTGATGACCCCGTTCGAGACCGAGGCCCCCGAGATCGTCGGGCGGGACGACCTGCTGGCGCGCCTGGGCGCCAACATCGAGGAAGGACTCATCGCCAAGGCCGAGGGACTCGGCCTCGTGATCGCGATCACAGAGGACAGCTTCGAAGTTCCCAGCCCGGTCCTGCTGTCCGCCGGCGAGCGGCTGGTCGCCCTGGGCGTTCCCCTCGACGCCGCGCTCGACATGATGGACAAGCTCAGACGCGAGACCCAGCGCATCGCGCAAACGTTCGTGCAGATATTCCTGGAGTACATCTGGAAGCCCTTCGACGACGCCGGCCGGCCCGAGTCCGACTGGCCCCAGGTGCGCGCGGCGCTCGACCAGCTGCGCCCGCTCGCCTCCGAGGCGCTCACCGCCGCCTTCGGACCCACGATGAGCAAGGCCGTCGAGGTCGCCTTCGGCCGGGAGATCGTCCGCGGGCGCGCACGCAAGCAGTGACGCGCGGGCGGCGAGGCCACTCCCATCTACAAGCTGATCTGGCGCGAGCGCTACCGCGCTATGTGACAGCCGCCCGTGGGATCGCGGCGAGCAGCAGCCCGCCGGGGCCGATGTAGGTGCCGATCACCGGGCCGACTTCAGATACGAACAGCGGCTCGGAGCCGAATATCTCGCGTCCGCGCTCGATCAGGCGCCCGGCCTGATCTGGCGCCAGGATGTGCTGAACGGCCCAGCCGTCGATCCCGTCGCGCCGCAGCTCGCGCATGTACTCCACGAGGCGCTCGAACGCGCGGCCGGCGGTGCGCACCCGTTCGACCGGGACGATCTCGCTCTCGAACGAGAGGATCGGCTTGATCTTCAGGGTGCTGCCGAGCCACGCCTGCGCCTTGCCGATGCGCCCGCCACGATGCAGGTACTCGAGGGTGTCGATGCAGAACCGGATACTCAGCCGCCGGCGCGCCTCGTGCACGCGCGCGACCACCTCCCTCAGCTCGGCGCCGGATTGGGCGCACGCCGCCGCCGCGAGCAACAGGCAGCCCAGCCCGCCGGCGCCGGTTTCACCGTCGATCACCTCGATACGGCCTCCCAGGCCGCGCGTCTCCAACAGCTCGCGCGCCTGCCGTGCCGCGTCGCAGGTGCCCGAGAGGCCGCTGGCGAGGTGTATGGAGACTATGTCCATGCCCGCCTCGACGAGCGGCTCCCAGACCGCGAGGAAGTCCCCGATCGAGGGCTGGGAGGTGCTGGGCAGCTGCGGGTCGGTGCCCAGACGCTCGTAGAACCGCTCGAAGCTGTGCATCTCGATCTCTCGCTCCAGCTCGCCGTCCCAGCCGACATACAGGCTGACCTGGTGGATTTCCCGCCTGTCCGCAAGCTCTCTGGGGAGATAGTGCGTGGTGTCGGAAACGACGGCGACCGGGGTCATCGCACGGGCAGGCAGCGACCGGCCTGGCGCATGAACCGGACCGGTACGCGCTCGACGGGCTCGCCGCGGTAGGCCCGCGGCAGCAACGCCTCGCGGGCGACGTGCGCGCGAGCCCGCGGCGCGGCTGCTTCGATCGGCCTTGCGGGCGGGCTCGCCGTCGGGTTGAGCTGCTGCATCTGCGACGATCCTAGGTCGGTCCGGGGTTTTTACGCGCGCCCGTCCCGTAGAGCGCACGGATAAACGTGGATCGCGGCGCGTATAGCGTGCTCTGGCGATGGCGTGTTCCCACTGCGCTGACAGTCGCATCCCGGCGCCGCGAGATCGCCTCGACGCTCGTGAAAATCATGCGCTCTGCGCAGGCAGGCGATAACAGATGAACATGGATCAACAGGATAAACCATGCGTCGCAGCCGATTCCCGTCCCCTGCGCGATCCGCAGCTCGATGGGCTGCTGACCTTCTGTACGGCTGCCGATCTCGGCAGCCTCGGTCGTGCGGCCCAGCGGCTGCACCTGACACAGCCCGCGGTCTCCAGGCGCCTGAAGTCGCTCGAGCGGCTGCTGGGCGTGGCGCTGCTGGAGCGCTCGGCACAGGGTGTCAGCATGACGACGGCCGGCGAGCGCCTGTATCCACACGCCCGCCGCCTGCTGGCCGACATGCACGATCTGATGGCCGCGTTCGCGCAGATCCGCGCCAGCGCCCCGACGGTTCGCCTGGCTATCAGCCACACGGCGGCGGAGTTCCTGATGCCGCGGGCGCTGGTCCTGATGCACCGTCAGACGAGCGCGCCGGTCGAGGTGCTGATCGCCAACTCCCGCGTGGTCAAGGAGATGGTCCTCTCCGCGCACGCCGACCTCGGGGTCGCCGCCTGCATGAGCGGGGAGGTGATCCCGGACGCGGTGAACATCGCGCTCACCGACGACGAGATCGTCCTTGCGGTGCCGCTCGGGCATCCCTGGTCGCGCTGCCGCTCGATCTCCCCGCGCGAGCTGCTGAGCACACCCATCGTGCTGCGCGACCCCGGCGCCCATACGCGCCAGGTGATCGATGAGACGTTGGACGAGCACCGGCTCGGGATGCTGCGGGCCGTGTGCGAAGTGGGCTCCACACAGGCCGCCAAGGACGAGGCCCACGAGCTCGGCATGCCCACCGTGATGTCACGGATGGCGCTCTCGCCCGCCGACAGGCTGGAGATCGTGCCCGTGACCGGCCTGCGCTTCCGCCGGCGCTTCTGCATCCTGCACCCGCACGGATCGCTCACCCAGGATGGCGCCCACCTGATCGAGGCGTTCCGGGCAAGCGCCCCGGCCCCCACACCGCTGAGCTGACCCTGCGCGCTCGCGGCAGGCGAACCGCGCCTGTCGCGATCTCTCTCAGACGGGCGTCAGCGGCGGGGAGCCGTGAGCGCGGCGCCCGCAGTGCTCCGGTGTCCCGCGATCCCGTGCATGAGGCCGAGCAGCTCCTCGGCGATCCGTTGCGGGTCCGGCGGGCATCCGGGGATGCGCAGGTCGACCGGCAGGATCTCCTCCAGCGGCCCGGCGAGCTGTGCGGGGTCTGCGAGCACGGCGCAACCGATCGCGCAGTCGCCGAGCGCGGCGAGGAGCCGCGGTTCGGGCATCGCCTCATAGGAGCGGCGCAGCGGATCGACCATGCGGGTGGTGATCGGCCCGGTGACGAGCAATACGTCGGCGTGGCGGGGAGAGGCGACGATGCTCAGCCCGTGGCGCTGCAGATCGTAATACGGGTTGGCTGTCGCGGCCAGCTCGTGCTCGCAGCCGTTGCACGAGCCGGCGTCGACGTGGCGCAGCGCCAGCGAGCCGCCCCGGCCCGAGGCGGGCAGCGCGATCTCGCGCCGGGCGGCCTGCAGGTGTCTGAGCAGCACGAACACCAGATTCAGCGGTCCACGCACGCGTAGCAGAGCTCGAAGCTCTTGTTGATCAGGGGAAAGTCTGCGAGCAGGCTTTCCCTGGCGGCGTGCGCGAGCGCGGGCCAGTTGGCGTATGAGCCGCTGCGCAGATGCAGGCGCTCGATCGTGTGCCCGTCGCTCTGCACGATGCAGACCGTCTCACCGCGGGGGCTCTCCACGCGTGCCACGCCGACGTCGCTTGCCGGGATGTTCAGGCTCTTGCAGGCACCGGGCGCGATGTTGGCGCTCAGCAGCTCCTTCAGGATCGCGAAGCTCTGCGCGAGCTCGAGCCCGCGCATGTCAAGGCGCGCGGCGACGTCGCCGGCCGCCCGCTCCGGGATCGCGGGCGCGAGCTCGCCGTAGTCCAGTCCTGGGCTTTCGCCGCGTGTGTCCTGGCGCACGCCGGCGGCGCGGGCGCACGGGCCGACGGCCCCCAGGCGCAGGGCGTCCCGCTTGGTGAGCCGCCCGACCTCACCGAGGCGGTCCCGCAGCGATCCGGCGAACCGCAGCTCCCGCCACAGCGCTCGCTGCTCTTCCTCCAACGCCCGCAGCTCCTCGCGGGCCGCGCGCGCATCGGCTGCACCGATCCGCAACGTGCTGGCGCCGAGCGTCACCGTGTCGAACAGGAAGCGGTGGCCGGTCAGACGCCGGTTCAGTCGCTGGGCGCGCTCCTTGAGCGCCGCGAACGCCATCGCCCCGGGCGCAAAGCCGACGCCGGCGCAGATCGCCGAGATGTCGTTGAGGTGGTTGTACAGACGCTCGAGCTCGAGCAGCAGCGTGCGCGCACGGCGCAGGTTGCGGTCGGGCGCCAGCCCGAGCGCGGACTCGCACGCCTGGGCGTAGGCGACCGTGTTGGTCACCGCACAGGCGGCGCAGGCGCGCTGGGCGTAGGCCAGCCCGTCGGCGAGCGGACGGCCCTCGGCGGCCGCCTGCAGCCCGCGGTGCTTGTAGAACAGGCGCAGGTCGAGGTGCAGGATGCGCTCGCCGACGACGGTGAAGCGGAAGTGACCCGACTCGATCACCCCGGCGTGAACCGGGCCGACCGCGACCTGGTAGGCGTCGTGACCCCGCACCGGCACCGTCCATGCGTCGGGCTCGACGGGATGCTCGAGCAGTGGCCGCAGCGGCTCGTGCCCGTCAAAGCGCAGCCCGTAGGAGTCGTGCGCCTCGCGCTCGTCCCAGCCGGCTGGTGCGAACAGGTCGACGAGCGTGTCGATCGCCCCCAACGGCGCGGGCGCGCGCAGCACATGGTCCTGGCCGGCTCGCGTGAACACGCAGCTGACCTGCAGGCCCTGAGTCCCGTCGCTTGCGAACAGACCGCAAAAGCGTCCGCCCGCCTGCGCCTGGCGCTCGCACGCCGCGCGCCACTGCAGCGGTGTGACCCGCTCCACCCGTGCCGGCGCGAGCGCCCGGACGATCGCCCGCTCGCGGCCGCTCACGCGACGCCCCGCATCAGGCTCGCGCCGGTATCCGAGGCGGCGAGCAGGTAGGCGCCGGCCGAGAGCGCCAGCAGCCCCAGAGTCAGTCCGACGGTCAGCCGGCCGGTGAGCCGCACCGTGCGCCCGGAGCGCCAGCGATGCCCGCGGCTCTCGCCGGCGAGCGTCTCGATCAGCGCGTGTGCGAGGCCGAGGAACCCGAGCCCCATCAGCACCGCGGCGATCGAGACGATCGCAACCTGGTGAGCGGCGATCCCCCCGAGCAGGATCAAGAGCTCGCTGAAGAACAGCGGCGAGGGCGGCAGGCCGCTGAGGGTTGCAAGGCTGATCCCGGCGCCGGCGGCGACCGGCGTGCTGAGCCGCGCGAGCCCGCGCGGTGCGCTGTGCGCGCTTGAGGGATCGTGACGGGCCAGCGGGATCGCCGTGTAGAACCCGAGCGACTTCGCCAGGGCGTGCCCGGCGAGGTGGATGATCACGCCGACGCTGGCCAGCGGGGAGGCAAACCCGATCCCGAGTGCGAGGATCCCCATGTGCTCGAGGCTCGAATATGCGAGCAACCGCTTCCATGCCATCGGGCGCCACAGGAACGGCACCGAGATCGCCAGCGACGCGAGGCCGAAGGCGAGCATCAGATAATCGGCGAGATGGTGTGGAACGGCCACGCCGAGGGTCAGCACCACGCGCCAGGCGATCAGCATGACCGTCGGCAGCAGCGCCGCGGAGAGCAGGGCGCTGACCGGCGGCGGCGCCTGGCTGTGCGCGTCGGGCAGCCAGTTGTGCACGGGCGCCCAGCCGATCTTCGCCGCGAGCCCGACGAGAATCAGGATCAGCGCGAACAACGCCGTCTGGTGGGGCAGGCCGGGGGCGTGCCGGGCGATGCTCTGCCAGTCGAGTGTGGCGAGCGTCCCGCCGTGCGGCGCCAGCCCGGCGAACAGGATCAGAATGCCCAGCAGCGCGATGGCCAGGCCGAAGGTCGTAAGCACGAGGTACTTCCAGCCGGCCTCCAGCGCGCTCCGGGAACCGCTGTAGGCGACCAGCAGCGCCGAGGCGCCGGTCGTCGCCTCGATCAGCAGCCACGCCACCCCGAGGTTCTTCACGAGCGCCAGCGCCAGCAGCGCGGCCCAGAAGAGATGAAAGGAGGTGTAGTACCAGGCGCGCGCACGGCGCGCGGTGAACAGACCCTTGCCTGCGCCCGCCAGGTAGGTCGGTGAGGCCATCGCGCTGCACCATCCGACGATTGCGATCACCGCGAGAAAGCTCGCGCCGGCTCGGTCGAGCAGAAACCAGGAGCCGTGCAGCCCGCGGGCGCCGTGAGCGAAGCCGATGACGCTCGCTGTGAGCGCCACGACGGCGCCGATGCTCGCGCCGAGCACGTTCACGCGATCTGCGCCGCCCGGCGTGCGGGGCAGCCGCACCAGCAGCGCTCCGATCAGCGGCGCGAGCGGCACGGCGATCACGAGCACGTCAGTCACTCAGCGCCTGCAGCAGAGAGCTGTCGCCGCTGCCGAGCTGCTCGTGAATCTTGGCCGCGAATGCGGCGGCCACCGACACGATCACCACCAGGTCGAACACGAGACCGAGCTCGATGAACACCGGCAGACCACCGGGCAGCGACAGCCCGGCGAGATAGATTCCGTTCTCGGCGATCAGGAACCCCAGCGCCTGAAATAGCACCGCGCGGCGCACCACCGCGGTGAGGATGCCGAGCGCCAGCACCCCGACCGCGGCGTGTTCCACACCGGCGCCGGCCAGGCCAAAGCGCGGGATCGACTGCTCGACGGCCAGGGCCGCCGCGACGGAGATCGCCAGCCGCCCCAGCGCCGGGATCTCGGTGGCGATCAGCCGCTGCTTGCGGGCACGTCGCACGGTGAAGAGCAGCAGCGCCGGGAGCACCAGCGCCTTGGCGATGAGCACCGTCCCGGCCACCGCCAGCGCGGTCGAGGTACGCGACCCCTGCACGATCGCGTACACGCCAAGCCCGAGCGACTGGGTGGCGACCAGAGCGATCGCCAGCGAGCGCCGGCGCACCACTATCACCGCCAGCGAGCTGACGACCAACCACCAGGTCACCGCGCCTGTCATCCGCCGGCCCCGGCGAACCAGCTCGCCAGTCCCAGCAGGCACAGCGTCGCTCCGAAGCCCAGCAGCAGCGGGACGCGCAGCACACGCATCTTGGCCTGCACCGTCTCGCACACAGCCAGCGCGAGGCTGAGCGCCAGCACGCCGCCACCGAGCACCGCGAGCTGCGCCACGAACGGCCCCGGCTGAGGTATCAACAGCTCACACGCAAGCACGAGCATGATCCAGTGCCGCGCCGCGGCTGCCCATTGCAGGTAGGCGAGATCGCGTCCGGCGTACTCCAGCAGCGGCCCCTCGTGAACCATCGTGAGCTCCAGGTGGGTGTCGGGATTGTCGATCGGCTGGCGGCCGGTCTCGGCAACGATCACCAGGCAGAACGCGAGCGCCGCCACCCAATGCGCGGGCCTCGACCACACTTCGGGCAACGTGGCCGCGTGGCTCATCGACAGCAGGTCGGTGCTGTGCAGCGGCAACGTGAGCAGCACCAACACCAAGAGCAGCAGCCCGTCGACGAACACCGAGAACATCAAATCCCGAGCGGCGCCCATCAGGCCGAACGCGCCCGCGGTGTCCCACGCCGCCAATGTCACCGCGAAGCGAGCGAGCGCCATCAGACCGACCAGCACCAGCGCGTCGTGACCAAGCCCCCAATCCGGGGCGTGCCCTCCGATCGGCAGCAGCAACAGCGCCAGCGCGGTGCACGCAACCGCGACCGCCGGCGCCAGCGTGTAGATGAGCGTGCGCGGCTCGGGCGCCACCCCGGACTTCCCCCACAGCCGGCGAAGCTCACGGTAGGGCTGTAGAACGGGGAGTCCGCGCCGGCCCTGCAGGCGCGCCTTGCCATGCTGGATCAGCCCAACGATCGCCGGCGCGCACAGCACGCCGCCCGCCACCTGCACGAAGCCCGCGATCGGGGTCGCGAGGCTCATCCCAGGACTCCTGTCCGCGCGAGCGCCAGCAGCACGCCCAGCAGCCCCAGCAGATAGACCAGGTAGGCGCGCAGGCTGCCCGACTGCACGCGGCGCGCGATCCCCGCGCCCCGCAGCGCGCCTCGCGACACCGGCCCGTAGAGCAGCGTGTCGAACAGGTGAGGGACCTCGGCCTCATAGGCGACGGCCTGCACGACTCCCGCGGAGTCGATCACCCGCACCTCGCGCCGCGGGCGCAGCAGCGCCTCCAGCACGAGACGCAGCGGCTTGGTGAACCCCGCCGAGGTCCACTGAAGGCCCGCCGCCGGCAGCTGCCCGCACACCCACGCCGGGGCCGGCGCCGCACGAGGGCTCCTGGCCAGCCTCACGAGCACGCCGACCGACACCACTAGCGCGAGCGCCAATGCGAGGGTCGGCAGCGACCCGGTGCCGGGCACACTCAGCCCCGCGCCGGCAGGCAACGCCACCCGCTCCGGCCCCAGCGCGGCCAGGGTGGGCACCAGCAGCCCGGGCAGCACGCCCAGCGCCACGCACGCCCCCGCCAGGAAGACCATGCTCGCCCGCATCCCGACCGGCACCTCGCTCGCCTGCGCGCACTCCGGGCGGCGGGGCAGGCCGAGCAGCGCCAGCCCGATCACCTTCACGAAGCAGTACACGGCCAGGGCCGCCGTCGCCGCGAGCGCCGCGGTCGCCAGCGCCCCGGCGAGCGCCACCCCGAGGTGGCTCGCGACCCCGAGGTGCAGCAGCGACTGCAGCGTCAGCCACTCCGAGGCGAACCCGTTCAGCGGCGGCAGCCCCGCGATCGCCATCGCGCCGAGCGCGAACGCGGCGCCCGTCCACGGCATTCGCCGCAGCAGACCCCCCAGCCGGTCGAGCTCCAGGCTGCCGACCGCCTTGCTGAAGGCCCCGGCGCCGAGGAACAGCAGCCCCTTGAACAGCGCGTGGTTGAGCGCGTGCAGCAGCGCTGCCGCGAACGCGATCGCGCTCCACGTGGGTTGCCCGATGTCGCGGAACACAAGCGACGCGCCCAGCCCCAGGGCCACGATCCCGACGTTCTCGATCGAGTGAAACGCCAGCAGCCGCTTGAGCTCGTGCTGCATCAGCGCGTACAGCACGCCGCCCACGCACGACAGGGCGCCAACTGCCATCAGCGTGATCCCGACCCACAGCCCGGGCGGGGCGAGCCACTGGAACAGCACGCGCACGAGCCCGTAGAGCGCGAGCTTGATCATCACCCCCGACATCAGCGCCGAGATGTGCGCGGGCGCCAGCGGGTGCGCTCTCGGCAGCCACGAGTGCAGCGGCATCAACCCGGCCTTGGTGGAGAACCCGACCAGCGAGGCGCACGCGACAAACGCCGCCAAGCCACCTCCCAGCGGGTGGCCGCCCAGCGCGCCGTGCTGGGCGAGCACGAGCATCGACACCCACACGCCGGCGCCGCCGATGTGCGTGATCGCCAGGTACACGAACACGCCGTGGCGCGCCTCCCGATCCTGGCGGGCGAGCAGGATCGTGGCCGCTGGGACCAGCGTCATCAGCTCCCAGAAGCCGAGAAAGGTGCTGACGTCACGCGCGCACACGAACCCGGCCAGCGCGAGCAGGAAGGCTCCCGTGGCGAGCGCCAGCGACCGGCCCTGCCGGTCCGCCCGCAGGGCGTCGCGCGCGAACAGCGTCGCCGGCGCCCCGACCACGGCGATGAGTATCAGAAAGAACCCGCTGAGCCCGTCGACGCCAAACGCCGGGCTCACCTCGCTGCGGAACCCGGCGCCCACGGCATGCCCCGAGGCGAGCACCCACACGCCGGCCGCGCCGAGCAGCACCGTGCCCGCCGACTGCACGGTGAGCCCCGCGCGCGGGGAGCGGGTGATCGCCGTGCCCAGAGTACCGGCAGCGATCGCCAGCGCGGCGGCGAGAGCCAGCGCCTCGGCTGCGCTCATCAAGCGTGCAACCCGCGCGCCAGCAACGTCAGGTCAGGCCGGCCGAGGATCGCCACACGCACACGAGTGGGCGGCGGGGGAGCGCCGAGCCCATCACCCGCCCGCAGGTGAGCGGCGGACTCGGTTGTTGGTTGACGCATCGGACCGGTCACGACCCGGCCAGCTTACAGCAGGGCCTTCTGCGCAATAGCTCTTGGAATCCACGAAGATTCTCCAGGACACGAGCGGCAGGCGCTCGCTCAGCTGAGCGAGTTCGGCGACCACCGGAACCTGCGCGCCGCTATCAGCAGGGCGACGACGCCCCAGACGGCGACGACGAGCAAATCGCCGCCGGAGACGCCCGCCCCGTGTGGTTCGATGAACGGCTGGCGCAGCGCCTTGGCGAGATGCTGGATCGGGAAGACGGCGGCGATGTCGCGTAGGAACCTCGGGATCTGGCGTTCCGGCACGAACACGCCGGAGATGAAATACAGCGGCAGCACGGTCAGGTTGGTGGCCGGCGCAGCCGAATCGGCGGCGCGAATCCGTGTGGAGACCGCGAAGGAGATGCACGCGAAGGCCGCCGCCCCGACGACGACCGCGATGATCAGTGCCACGATCGCGTGGGGTACGGCCACGCCGTAGGCGAGAGCACCGAGCGCGAGCAGCAGCGCCGACATCACGATTGCCACCACCACGCCAACGCCGGCGCGGCTGGAGATCACGAAGCTCGCCGGCAGCGGCGTTCCGCGCACGCGCTTGAGCTCGCCGCCCTCGCGCTGGGTGACGACCGCCTGCGTGAGGTTCACGTACGTCGCCGAGATGATCCCGAGCGTCATGATCCCCGGGACGTAGAAGGTCGTCAGTTTGATGATTTTTCCATCGACGATGGTGTCGCCCTTGAAGATCGCCGCGAAGATCACCAGGAAGACAATCGGCAACAGCACGGTGAAGTAACGGGACTGCGTGTTGCGCCAGAACCGAAGCAGATCGATCCGGAACTGATGCGCGAGCAGGGCGGCGCCGGTCACGACAGCTGCCGGTCGTCTGCGGGCGAGGTCTCGGGCCCGTCGGTGAGCTGCAGGTAGATGTCCTCCAGCGTGGGACGGCCGACCGTCAGGTCGCGCAGGTCATCGTCGCGTGCGAGCGCCCACCCGGCGAGCGCATACAGGACCCGCGCGGGCTCCCTCGCCGCGATGTGCACCCGCCCGTCACGCAGTTGCGCGATCGGGACGAGCTCGGCCGGCAGCCCGGAGAGGACGGCGCCCGGCGGCAGGCTGAAGGAGACGTCGCCGATCGCCTCATCGCGCCCGCCGAGCGTCTCGGGAGTCCCCTCGGCGACGATCTCGCCCGCGACGATCACCGCGACGCGATCCGCGAGGACCTGCGCCTCGTCCATGTAGTGCGTGGTCAGAAAGATCGTCTTACCCAGCGTTCGCAGGGTCGCGAGCACCTCCCACGCGTGGCGGCGAGCCGAGGGATCGAACCCGGTCGTAGGCTCGTCGAGGAACACCAGCTCCGGATCGCCGATCAGGGCCAGCGCCACATCGAGGCGGCGCAGCTGGCCGCCCGAGAGCTCGGTCGTGCGTGCGCCGCTCTGCTCGGACAGGCCGACGAGCTCGATCGTCTCGGCCGCCCGCCGCGGGTGCGGGTAGTAGCCGGCGTAGAGCTCCACGAGCTCGCGCACCGTCAGCTCGGCGGGCATCGTGCAGGACTGCAGAACCAGCCCCACACGCGAGCGCCACCGACGGTCGGCGGCGACAGGGTCCATGCCGAGAACGCTCACCTGGCCCGCATTGCGCGACCGGTACCCCTCCAGGATCTCAACGGTCGTGGTCTTCCCGGCGCCGTTGGGTCCCAGGAACGCGAACACCTCGCCGCGCCCGACCTGCAGGTCGATACCCCGCACGACCTCCCTCCCGTCATAGGACTTGCACAGACCTTGAACATCGATCACGGGTGTGTCCGTGTCGCCTGTGGAGCCAACCGAAGCAGCAGACATGGGCACAGTATGCAGACGCAACCCTCAAGGCGGAATCGCGATCACGACCGACATGTTCCCGTGGGGCAGAAACGCCAGTCCGCCGAACATGGCCATCTCGGTCGACCCGTCCTCGTCGGTCGCACGGCTCGTCGAGTGTGCCGTCGAACCGGCGCGGGCTCCGGGCGCGGGCGGCCGGTCGCCGGCCGCGCCCGGGAGCCGCCCTACTTCCCGTCGTCTCGCTTGCTCAGCGCCTTCCCGGCGCCCTGCACGACGTCGCGAAGGAAGTCGTACTGCGTGTGCACCAGTCGGTCGGCCATCTCCATGGCGGCGTCGACGATCTCCTGCCGCTTGGACGGCCGCTCGCCGAGCGTCGGGAGCTTCTCATCGACGATGTCGACGAACTTGCGCACCGCATCGATCGCGGCGCGCTGGCCGGACTCGAGCGACTTGAGTACGTCGTCGGAGAGCTCGGTGGTTCGGTCGACCGCGCTCGCCTGCTCCTGCTTCCCGGTCTTCACGGGGCGTTTGGGGGTGGCCGCTGCCCTGGGTGCCGGCGGGCGGCGCTGAGCCTTGGTCTCTGGCATTGGGGTCTGCCTCCTTTGCGGGATGTGCGTCCCGCTACCTCTACATTTACGTAAGCCGCTCAGCTGACACTCCCCACGCCCCGCTTCGCGGCCACCGTTTCCCTATGGACCATAGGCAGGCCCGCCGATGGGGGCATCCGTAGAGAGTTCGGACGCAGCCACGCTCAAGCTACGCACCGCACTCGCGCGGGCCTGGCTCCCGAGCGCAGACGAGCAACGCCTGCGCGTCGGACGCGCTTGTCTGGGCTTGGAAGAGATGAGAACGTGGATCAGGGTGTGGCCTCCCGTGAGAGCACGTTCACATTCACGCCCTTCGACAGCACGTCGACGTGCAGGCCCTTCGAGAGCACGTCCACATTTACGCCCACGTTCACATCCACGTCCGTGGCGCTGTGCACGATGCTGCGCAGGGCATCGTACTCCACGTGCGCCAGGCGCTCTGTGATCGACAGGCCCGTCCCGAGGAGAGGCACGCTCTCGGCCGTCTCGAAAAACTTGCGCACCGTCTCGATCGCGGTTCGCTGGCTCACCTTGGCCAGCTCGAGCCACTGCTCAGGCAGGTCCATCGTCTCCTCGGCGGGGGTGCTCTCGACAAGGGTCTCGGGGACCGCGGTCTTGGCATTCGGCATCTCAACCACTTCCTTTCGGTCGGTTCGATACTTCCGGTGGCTGGGGCGCCACCTGCTTCATTCACCTACAACAACCCCCAGCCGGTGAGGGGGTTACAACCGGCAAAGCGTGACAGGATCGCCGCCTCCAGCGCTAGATTCGCCTGAGAGTGTCCGTTGATACCTCCGAGCTGAGTGTCGCCCATGTCGATTGCGATGCCTTCTACGTCTCGATCGAGCTGCGCCGTCATCCCGAGCTGCGCGGCAAGCCCGTGGTCGTGGCGGGGAGCGGGCCGCGGGCCGTCGTGACGACCGCCAGCTACGAGGCTCGCAGGTACGGCGTCGGCTCGGCGATGCCCGCCGCCCGGGCGCGGCGGCTGTGCCCGCAGGCGGTGGTGCTCCCGCCGGACTTCACCACATACCGCGAGGCCTCGCGCCAGGTGATGGACATCGTGCGCACACACATCGAGCGCGTCGAGGTGGTAGGCCTCGACGAGGCGTATCTCGACCTGAGCGGGCTGTTCTCCCCGCGCGCGGCGATGCGCCGGCTGATCGCGCAGATCAGGGATCAGACGGAACTTGAGTGCTCGGTGGGGATCGGACCGAACAAGCTCGTCGCGAAGGTCGCCTCCGACGCGGAGAAGCCCGCGGGGTTCGTCGTGCTCACACGCGCGCAGGCGTGCGCGCGATTTGCGCAGGCTTCGCCCGGGCTCGTGCCAGGAATCGGCCCGAAGACGGTGGCGCGGCTGGCCGAGCTCGGGCTCACCACGCTTCAGACGCTCGGCGCCGCGCCCGAGCACGTGCTGGTTGAGCGGTTCGGCCCGAACCTCGGGGTCGAGCTGAGGCGCCGCGCGCGCTTCGAACACGACGGCGTCGTCGGGGCGGCGCGCAAGGTCGTCTCGGAGTCGCGCGAGCGGACATTCGACTACGACGTGCATGATCTCGCTCTGATGCGCGAGTCGCTGAGCGTGATGGCCGATGAGCTGTGCGCGAGCCTCGCCGCTCACAGGCGCAGCGGACGCACGATTCAGATCAAGGTTCGCCTCGACGACTTCACCACCGCCACCCGCGCCCGCACGATCGACGCGCCCACCAGCGATGTGGAGCGGGTGACGGCGGTCGCGCTGGGCCTGCTGGCCGAGTATGCGCCCCCGCGCCCGGTGCGACTGCTAGGCGTGCGGGTCGCGGGACTGACCTCTGATGCTTCCGCTGCGCCCGGGCCGGGCGGTGTGGGGTCCGATGATCGTGGGGGGCAGTGGGATGGGACCACGGGCTCTGGGGAGGTCCTTGGCGAGGACTCCGGCGCATCGGGCTCGCGCGATGCGCCGCTGGATCAGCTGTCGCTACTCCTATAGGATCGAGCGATGCCGCTGGCCAGCGCCGGGGAGATCGAGCTCAGCTACGAGCGCGCCGGCTCGGGGCCGGTGCTGCTGATGATCATGGGGATGAGCGGGACGGCGCTGTCCTGGGGCGAGCCGTTCCTGGACTCGTTGCGGGAGGATTTCGAGACGATCGTCTATGACCATCGTGGCGTGGGGAAGAGCAGCCGCATGGAGGAGCCATTCACGATCGTCTCACTCGCCGAGGACGCTCTGAACCTGCTCGATGCCCTCGAAGTCGATTCGGCACACGTTCTCGGCATCTCGATGGGCGGGATGGTCGCCCAGGAGCTCGCGCTCGCGCATCCAGAGCGCATCCGCACGCTCACCCTCGGCTGCACGTACTGCGGCGGCGAGGGCAGCTCGGTGACTTCGCCGGAGGTGGCGCGGCGACTGGGCGAAGCGAGGATGTCCGGCGATCGCGAGCGCGCGATACGCGCCTCCTGGGAGGCCAACGTCTCGGCGAGGTTCGCCGCCGACGCCGATGCGTACGCCACCTTTTTCGCGAGCGCCAATGAGCGGGCGGTCGCCTTGCCCGTGATCATGGCTCAGACGCTGGCGATCGCAGGCCATGACACCAACGCGCGTCTGGCCGCCCTGGAGATGCCCACGCTCGTCGTGCACGGCGCCGAGGACCAGATACTGCCCGTCGAGAACGCCCGCCTGATCGCATCGCGCATACCGGGCGCGCGCCTGGAGATCCTCGACGGCGTCGGTCACCTCTTCTTCCGGGAGGAGCCGGACCGCTCGGCCGAGCTCGTCCGGGACCACGCCGCCGTGCATGCCTGACCGTTCCGGCGCCGTCGAGCTGAAGGTGCTCACCGACGACGGGGTCGGGCTCGCCGGCGAACGGGTGGGGGAGGGGTCATTCTCGTCATCATCATCATCCTCCTCCTCGCCGTCGGCGATCGTCCTACTGCACGGCCTGACCGCGACGCGCCGGTATGTCGTGATGGGCTCGCGCGTGCTCCAGCGCGCAGGCGTGCGCGCGATCTCCTATGACGCGCGCGGACACGGTCACTCCGCCCCGGCGCCCGACCACGGGGCGTACGGGTACGAGCGCCTGACGGGAGACCTGCTGGCGGTGCTCGACGCGCTCGGCATCGAGCGGGCCGTGCTCGCCGGCGCCTCGATGGGCGCGCACACGATCGTGCGATTCGCGCTATGCCATCCGGAGCGCGTCGCCGCTCTGGGGCTGATCACGCCGGCCTACGACCCCGCCGCGGACACAACTGGACCGAACGCGTTCGCTGGCTGGGACGCGCTCGCGCAAGGACTGCGCGAGGGTGGGGTGGAGGGGTTTCTCGCGGCGTACGACTTCTCGCCCGTGCCCGGCGCGTGGCGAGCGACCGTCGAAACCGTGGTTCGCCAGCGGCTGTCGGCCCACGACCATCCCGAGGCGGTGGCAGACGCGCTGGAGGTCGTGCCGCGCTCCCGGCCGTTCGAGCGGATCGAGGAGCTGGCCACGATCGAGGCGCCTACGCTCGTGGTCGCGTCCCGTGACGAGGCCGACCCCGGCCACCCACTCGCCGTGGGCGAACGCTACGCGCAGGCGATCCCCGGCGCGAGGCTGATCGTGGAGGATCCCGGTCAATCGCCGATCGCGTGGCAGGGGGGACAGGTCTCGAAGGCGCTGCTCGAGCTGGCCACCCGGACTGCATGAGCCAGGCTGGGTCTCAGGCCAGCGCGGCGCCCGAGCCCGCGATCCGGTCCTCAGCCACCTGAGCACCGCTCAGGAGCGCGGCATAGCGCCCGCCGCGGTCAAGCAGTTCCTCGTGCGTGCCGCGCTCCACGATCCGCCCGGAGTCGAGCACCAAGATCTGGTCGGCGTCGCGGATCGTAGAGAGCCTGTGGGCGATAGCGATCGTCGTGCGGCCCCGCGAGAGGTCGTCAAGCGCCGCCTGGACCGCGCGCTCGGTCTCGGTGTCAAGCGCGGAGGTGGCCTCGTCAAGGATCAGCACGGGCGGGTTGCGCAGGACGGTGCGGGCGATCGCCATGCGCTGCTGCTCGCCGCCGGAGAAGCGGTAGCCGCGCTCGCCCACGGGCGTGTCATAGCCCGCGGGCAACGAGCTGATCAGCTCGTGAATCTGGGCCGCCCGCGCGGCGTCTTCGATCTGAGAGTCGCTTGCCTCCGGGCAGGCGAAGCGCAGGTTCTCGCGAATGGAGGCGTGAAAGAGATACGTTTCCTGGGAGACCAGCCCGACCGTGGCGGCCAGCGACTGCTGAGTCAGGTCGCGGATGTCCACGCCGTCGATGAACACGCGTCCGCGCTCGGGCTCGTACAGCCGCGCCACCAGGTACGCGAGCGTGGTCTTGCCCGAGCCGGTCTCTCCGACGAGCGCGGTTCGCGTCCCCGCCGGGATCTCCGCGGAGACGTCTTCCAGTGTCCAGGGCGAGCCGGGGTCGTAGCGAAACGACACATCCTCCAGCCGCACGTCGCCGCGCACCCCGCTCAAAGTGCGCGCGTCCGGGCGCTCCTCGATGTCCACGGGCAGGTCGAGGTACTCGAAGATGCGCCCGAACAGGGCGAGCGAGGTCTGCACTTCCAGGCCGACCGACAGCAGCTGCTGCATCGGGAACAGCAGGCGCGTCTGCAAAGTGGTGAACGCGACGACGGTGCCGATCGAGATCACGTCGCCGCCGTGGACGATTGAGTAGCCCGAGAACAAGTACACGGCGGCGGGCATGATCGCGAAGCTCATCTGCACCGAGGCCATCCGCCAGCGTCCCGCCATTCGCGCGCGCACCTCCAGGTCGGCCAGTTCGCTCGACTCTGAGGAGAACCGGTCGACGAGCTCGTGCGAGCGGCCCATCGTCTTGCCGAGCAGGATGCCCGACACCGACAGCGACTCCTCGACGAGCGTGGACATGTCCGCCAGCCGGCCCTGGCGGACAGACTGGATGCGACGCCGCTCGTTGCCGACGCGACGCGTGAGCCACACGAAGAACGGGAGCAGGATCAGCGAGAACACGGTCAGCTGCCAGCTCAAAGCGAACATCGCCACGACGGTGGCGGTGACGGTCGCGACGGTGGACACCGTCGAGGTGGCGGTCGAGGTGACGACGTCGTCGATGCCGCCGATGTCATACGCGATCCGCGCCTGCACCTCGCCCGAGCGGGTGCGCGTGAAGAACGCCAGCGACATGCGCTGCAGGTGCGCATATACAGCGGCGCGCAGGTCGTGCATCACGCGCTGGCCGACCTCGTTCGATATCCACGTCTGTGCCACGCCGATCACGCCGTTGATGACCGCCAGCGCGATCATGCCCGCGACCATCCACGTGAGCAGGGTCAGGTCGTGCCCGACGATGCCCTTGTCCACCGCTTCGCGCAGCAGGAACGGCGAGGCGACGCTGAGGATCGATCCGAAGACGATCAGCCCGAGCAGCAGGCCCAGGCGCAGCCGGTAGGGGTTGAACAGCCGCGCGATGCGCCACAGGGAGACCGCCCGGTCGGGGATGTCCTCGGGACGAAGCTCTGGCCGGCTCGAGCGGCGGCCGCCTCCGCCGCCGCCTCCGCCGCCATGCCCCTGAGCGAATGGCTGACTGCTCACGGGGCTGACTCTAGCCGCCGGGTCGTAGGCTTAAGGCGATCATGAGCCTGTCCGCGACGACGAATCTCCTGCACCCGCTCATCGGCGTCTCCACGGATACCGTCGGCATCCCGATCGCGCTCGCGGCGGGGCTCGTGTCGTTCATGTCGCCGTGCGTGCTGCCGCTGGTGCCGGGGTACCTGTCGGCGGTCGTGGGGGTGGCGCCGGCCGACATGCAGCACGCGGGGGCGAGAAGGGTGCTCGTGCCGAGCCTGCTGTTCATCGCGAGCTTCTCCTCGATCTTCATCCTGCTGGGGCTCGGCGCGACGGCGATCGGCTCGACGCTGAACGACCACAAACAGACGCTCGAACAGGTCGGCGGGGTCGTGATCGTGCTGATGGGCGTCGTCTTCCTGGCGACACCGTTCGTCGACCGACTCAACTTCCAGTGGCACTCGCAGTCGCTGCTCCGGCTGGCCGGGCGCGGCGGTCCGCTGATCGCGGGGGCGGCGTTCGCGATCGCGTGGACGCCGTGCACGAGCATCACCCTCGGCGCGATCCTCACGCAGGCCGCGGTCTCGAGCTCCGCCGCGCACGCGGCGCTGCTGCTGGCGTTCTACTCCGCGGGCCTGGCGATCCCGTTCCTGGCGATAGCGCTCGCGTTCGAGCGCGCCACCAACGCGCTGGCCGTCGTCAAGCGCCATTTCCCGATCGTGATCGGCGTCGGTGGCGCGGTCATGATCGCACTGGGCCTGCTGATCCTGACGGGGGAGTTCACGACGCTCAACTCCCAGGCCAACATGCTGCTGCGCGGCACGGGCCTTGACGTCTCGAACATCTGACTCGCCGCAGCGCACGGCCCTGGCCTCGGTCGCCGCCGCGGCGGCGCTCGTGGCGATCAAGCTCGTCGCGGGCCTGCTCGAGATCAGGGTGGCGCATCCGGACGTGATCGACGTGTCGGTGCACACCGACCACGACTGAGGGAGACCACCCCTGCCTTGACTAATGTCTTGGCATGCCATAATCTTTTTCCATGGCAGTCAAAGAGGCGTTGCGTTCATCTGCGGTCGAGGATTATTCAAAGGCGATTTTTGCGCTGGAGTCACGCGGCGATGAGCCGGTCTCCACCAACGCCCTGGCTGAGCGTCTGGGCATCACGCCGGGCTCCGTCTCGGCGATGCTCAAGAAGCTCGACGAGCTGGGCCTCACGACCCATGTCCCCTACCGGGGCGTGCGCCTCACCGCCGATGGACGGCGCGTGGCGCTGGAGGTGATCCGCCATCACCGGCTGATCGAGAGCTTTCTGGCCGATGCGCTGGGGATGCCCTGGGATCGGGTGCACGCCGAGGCCGAGGTGCTAGAGCACGTGCTCTCGGAGGATCTCGAGGAGCTGATCGCGGCCAGGCTCGGGCACCCCACGGTCGATCCCCACGGCGACCCGATCCCCACCGCGGACCTGGAGCTTCAGGAGCGCTCGACGCACAGCATGGAGAGCCTGCGGGTCGGTGAGCAGGGGGTGTTCGTGCGCGTCTCAGACTCCGACCCGGCGATGCTGCGCTACCTCGCCGGCCGCGGGATCTCGCCCGGAGACCGGTTCGCGGTCCGCGAGCGCCAGCCGTTCGGCGGCCCGCTGTTCGTGCGCTTCGGAGAGCGCGAGCACGCCATCGGCGGCGAGCTCGCCGGCGCCATGCGCGTCGAAGTCGACCAGGCGCCCCAGCAGGACCGAGCGCGTACCCGGAAACGGCTGGGCGATGGCCAGCACTGAAGCCACCGTCTCTCCCGGCCTTGCCCCGCCACCGCTGACCGAGGAGGACACCGCACGCTCTCAGGACCGCTCGCGCGTTCATCACGCCCGCCACCACCGCAAACGCTGGCATCTGATGTGGCTGCTCGTGGGCCCCGGGATCCTGGCGATGCTCGGGGAGAACGACGGTCCGAGCATGATCGCCTACGCCGCCGACGGCGCGCAGTACGGGCTTGGGTTCTTCGTGCCGTTTATCCCGGCCCTGTTCGCGATGGCGTTCATCTGCCAGGAGATGTGCATGCGCGTCGGCGCCGTCACTCACCGCGGCTATGGCGAGCTGGTCCTGCAGCGCTACGGCCGCGTGTGGGGCTGGTTCGGCGCGAGCGATCTCACCCTCACCAACCTCGTCACGCTTGTCGCCGAGTTCGTCTCGATCCGGGTCGGGTTGGCCTACTTCCACCTCGGCTCGGGTGTCGCGGTGGCGCTCGGACTGGCGCTGGTCGCATTCACACTCAGCGGCGGGCGCTACTGGCGCTGGGAGCGGATCGTGCTCGGCATGGCCCTCTTCAACGGTTTGTTCCTCGTGGCAGCGATCCTGGTCAAACCCCACGTCGGAGCGCTCGCCGGCTCGCTTGACTTCAGCCCGTTTCCCGGCGGGAGCTTCAACACGCTGCTGCTGCTGCTGGCCTCCACGATCGGGGCGACGGTGACACCGTGGATGATCTTCTTCCAGCAGAGCGCCTCGGCCGACAAGGGCATGACACCCCGAGACCTGGGGCACGGCCGCTATGACACCGCGGTGGGCGCAGTTCTGGCCGCGATATTCGGGGTCGGGGCGCTGATCTGCGGAGCGGCGCTGCTCACCCACAATGGATCGGGCATCCAGGGGTTCGCGGGCGCCGGCTTCCCCGAGGCGCTCAAGCGCGTGGCCGGCGGCGCCGCCGGCGCCGTGTTCGCGCTCGGCCTGATCGAGGCCGGGGCGGTGGCGATCCTCACGATCTCCGCCAGCACCGCCTACGCCGCCGGCGAATGCATCGGGGTCTCCCACAGCTTCAACAGCTCGCCGCGCAACGCCGTTGTCTTCTACGCCGCGAACATCGGTATCGCGCTGCTCGCCGCGGTCGTCATCCTGATCCCGGGCGCGCCGCTGCTGGCGATCGCGCTCAACGCCAACGTGCTCGCCACGGTGCTGCTGCCCGTCAGCCTGGTCTTCATGGTCATGCTCGCCAACGATCACGCTCTGATGGGCAAATGGGCGAACAAGCGCTCAACCAACGCGATCGGGATCACCGTCATCGCGTTCGTCGGACTCTGCGGAGCCGCATACGGCATCGACTCCTTCCTGCAGACGATCCATCTCATCGGCTCATGAAGACAGAGGCGCCCGTAATGAACGACACACACCAGGACACACACCAGAGCCCCGAGATCCGCGAGCGGGACCTGCAGCCCCAGGAGCGCTTCGAAGACGAGTTGATCATGCACCTCGAGCGCGACCAGTTCGTGGTCGAAACCTCCCGGCCGGTGCCACGAGCCCAGCTCAGCGCACGCGCCACAGCCGGACTATGGGCATTGCGCGTGTTTGTGGTCCTCGTCAGCCTGATGGTCATCTACACCTTCGTCGAGCAGTTGCATTGATGCATCCCGGCGAGCGGGGTCCTGGCTAGCAGGGTCCCGGCGCGCCCTGCGACCCCTGCCCAAGGTCGTGGTCACGACCGTCCCGTTCCATCTGCCGAGCTCAACGTGAGTGGAGTACGAGCCAGATAAGGAGGGAGAGGGGGAGAGAGAGAGGTTCTACGACGCCGCGCGGCGCTGCGCGATCGCGCCGAGGTCCAGGTGCTGCATGTGGAAGACCGCCTCGTCCAGGAGCGAGGCGACGTGTTCGTCGTGCAGGCGGTAGAGCACCTGTCGCCCGCGGCGCTCACCGGTCACGAAGCTCATCTCCCGCAGCACCCGCAGCTGGTGGGAGACCGCGGACTGGGCCATCCCGACCGCCTCCACGATCTCCGAGACGTTCTGCGGGCCATCGCGCAGGCAGCCGAGGATGTGCACGCGGCTGGGGGTCGAAAGCGCCTGCATCATCTGCGCCACGCGCTCGGCCACCAAACCGTTGACGACGGTCCTGCTTGCCTTGCCTTCGACTCCGTGGCTCACCCTCCTGAGCTTACCGGCGAGAGCCTGTCGCTGGCCGGCGTCCCTAGATCACGCCGGTCAGGACCAGCGCTCCGATGATGACGAGTACGAGCGCGGTGAAGGCGTTGCCCCACCGCTCGAGCCACTGGCCGCGTATCTGATATCCGCCGAAGCACGCCAGCAGCGTGAGGCCGACGATCGTCCCGATTGTCACTACGGCGAAGATGACCAGTGAGCCGAGGGCTGTGCTCACCCCGGCGGTGGTGGCGGCGAGGAACACCGGAAGGATCGTCAGGTCCGGTGAGGCGGCGGCCCCGAAGGGAACCATGATTGCGGCCAGTCCACGAACCCGGCCCTCCCTGGCCGCGACACGCTCGTCGGCCTCGGTCACAGAAGGCAGGTGGGGGTGGGGGTGCTCGTACGCTTGGCCGTGGTCGTGGTCGTGGGTGTGCCTGTGATCGTGAGTATGGCTGTGGTCGTGACCGTGATGGTGTCCGCGTCCGGTCAGCTCGAGGATCGCGAACCCCAGGCCGGTGAGGATCAGAACGCAGCCGATGATGGTGTCCTGCGCGCTCTGCACGGTCGAGCGGAACTGGAGTCCCACCCCGATGATCATGGCGCCCAGGACGATCGAGACGAGTACATGCGCCACCCCGGCCAGCCCCGAGAGCCGCGCGACACGAGCGAGCGGATAGTGGCGTGTACGACCCACAACCGCCAGAGGAACCCAGTGGTCGGGCAGGATGGCATGGCCGAAGCCGACCCCGGCAGCCGCCGCCAGCAGAGCCGGATTCGTTGCACTCACGCTGAGAGCGCGTGCTCGGAGGGACGGTCGGCCAGGCCGAGGCGCAGGTGCTCGGTATGCGCGACAGCCTCGCTCACGTACGCATCATAACATGAACATCGGGTCATATATTGTCAGCCTGCCCAGACCGAGATTTGTTCTGCGCCTGGGACAGGTATGCGTAGACCGTTCCGGCCATCCCCAGTGAATTAGGAGGCGGCGGCATCGAAGCCCGATCGGCGGCTGCTGTACGGCAACGAGGCCGCCCCCGGCGACCGTTTCTTCCTGCCGATCGAGCGGTTCGTGTATCGCCTCTGCCGGAGCTGCAACACGGGAGCCAGTTCGACCCCGAGCCCTGGATCCTGCTCAACTTGATCTTCTGCGGTGTCTGCAGGGGATCCTCGACCCACTAGCAGAACAGCACCGCTACAGGAAGTGAGCCGCCAGGGCGAGCAGTATCCCCACGACTACCGCCGTGCCGGCGGCCAGTGTTATGCCTCGACGCCAGTCCCTGCGCGCGCGATAGACGGTCGGCGCCTGCTCGGGGCTTGGGATGCCGCCGTGCCCGGCGGGGGCGAGCAGCCGGCGCTGACGCGCTTCCAATGCCATCGCCTGCGCAACCGGCTCGCGCAGACGGATCAGCTCGCGCTGGCGCCAGAGCACGAACACCGCGAGGCAGGCGACCGCGAGCAGGCCCAGCAGCCCGAGCGCGGCGGCGAGCTTGTCCGTGGGACTCGTGACGGTGCTCGCTCGCGGGGGAAGCTTGACGCTGGACGGGCTCGGACTCGCCACGCGCACGGAGGTGGGGGGGAGGCTGATGACGGGCAGCGTCTGCTCGGCCATCGCCAGCATCTCGCGCGGCTGGACGCTGTTGGTGAGCGTGTTCTGAATCCAGTACGCGCCGCCGCCTTCGTGCCAGGCGATTGCGCGGATCTGCTCTGAGGCGTAGTACAGGTCATACGTGCGCGATCCGATCTGGACCGTCTGGCTCGGGTCCTTCAGAAGGGGCGGATCGGTCCAGGCGGTTCCCTGCACGTCGTAGTATTCGCCCAGGCCTCCGCGATCGATCACAATCACGTAGGTCGGGTAGGGGCGACCCCGCCGGTCGTGAACGTGATAGACGCGCAGCATGTCCGGTTCCGCGCCCGCGTAGGCGTCACGCGCGCGGGGATACTCGAGCGCGAACGGCAGCTGCGGGGAGGCTGAGCGCGCCTGCACGAGCTCTCCGCCGGTGGTCGGCGTCAGGGAGATCGGGGGAGCGCCGCCGCCGTGCGCGTGCGCGTGCGGGCGTGGGCGCGGGCGAGCGGCGTGCACGACCTGGTTCAGCTTCCGTTTGGAGATCGCGGCGGTGCCATTCAGGAAGGACCGCGCCGCTTCCTGGAGCTGCTGTGGTGTGGCGGTGTCGTAGGTGGGCAGCAGGGTGACGTGGAAGGGCACCTGGCGCACCGGCTTGCCGGCCGATTCGACCAGCAGCTCGAGCAGCTGCAGCACTCCTTCTTCGCCATGCAGGTCGGTTTCCATGGCCTTGCCAAGGATGTGCTCGAACTTTTCGCGGTTTTCAAACAGCGTCGATCCATACTCCGACTTGGTTTCGAGCAGGAACCGCTGGTCGCGCGCGTCGCGGATCAGCGAGGTGCTTTCATGACGGTTGGCGACGAATTCGAGCGCCTGCTTGCCGCACAGGCGCTGATAGCCCGGCTGGAGGTTGATTTCGAAGTACTGTTCGCTGCCCGGTTCGTTGACGTGGTAGTAGCGCTTGTCCACGGTCATGTAGACGCAGCCCATTTCGCCGACCGCGTGTTCGAACTTTTTGAAGTTCGTGACGAACACGTGGTTGATGACGGGAATGCCGAGCACGCTCTTGATCGTCTGCACCATGAGCTTGACGCCGCCGGAGGTGCCGCCGCCATCCTCGAAGCCGTACGTGTAGGCGGAGTTGATGCGATTCGTGATCACTGCTCCGTTGGGCGCGGTGAACGTGACCTGCAGCTCGCGCGGGATCGACAGCATCGAGATCGTCGGCTTGCTGGGGTCGATCCGCACGAGCAGCATCTCGTTGGAGTGCGGCAGCACCGGGCCGGCGGCCGGGTTGGCCTTCGGGGGCCGGCGTTCGTCGTTGCCGACGAGCAGCAGTGTCTCGGGTTCGCCTTTGCTCGTGGGAGCAAGCACGGTCTGGGCGACCTTGACCGGCCTGCTCTGGCCGAGCGCTTCGACCACTTTGCCGACCTCGTTGCGAGCCGTGACGTAGGTCGCCGCGCCCGTGAGCAGCACGATCCCCGCGGCCGCACACAGCACGCGCCTGGCCATCCACCAGGCCCGACGCGGGGGCTCGGAGGGCATCCAGCTCGGCTGAGCGCCACCGGGAGGTGGCAGCGGGGGTGGGTTCGTCGCGGTGCTCAAAACGCTGGGGTGTCCGTTAAAACGCTGGGGTGTCCGACAACATGATGGTGCGCGCCAGACTACCCCGCCGCGCCGACACCGTGCGCAGGGCGCCCGAGCCCCCCGTGTCAGGCCGCGTCAGGCGGCCGCGGCCTGCTGTGATCGCCGTCGCTCCCGGTAGCGCCGTTCCCAGGCCTGCTGGTTGCGCTTGGCGTCGAGCACGAACGGCGAGTAGGAGATCGCCCGCACGATCAGACGGTTGATCTGCGACCAGGGGGAGGGGAGGGGGCGCAGCACGTCCACGAACAGGACGACCCGCGTCTCGTCGGTGTCGTTCCAGACCTCGTGGTTGTAGGTGTCGTCGAAGATCATGCTCTTACCCTCCTCCCAGTGGCGGACGTCCTCGCCGACCCTGATCCGGCAGGCCGGCGCGTCGCGGGGCACGATCAGCCCGAGGTGGTAGCGCAGCACGCCCTTGTAGGGGCCGCGGTGGTCGAGGATGTGCTTGTGGGGAGAGAGGATCGAGAACATCGCGGTCTTCATCCCCGGGATCCGCTCCATCAGCGCCGCGGTCCGCGGGCACATCTCGACGCCGAGCTTCGCCTGAAAGCCAAAGCCGTAGAGGAAGAACGTCTTCCAGTCGTCGTCGTCGGTGATCTCGATCTGGTCTTTGGAGATGTCCTGGAAGTTCGGCAGCGCCTCGCGATCCTCCAGCACCTTCTCCAGCTCATCCCTGATCGTCGTCCAGCTCGCCTCCACCTCGGCGATCCAGGGAAAGCGGTCGTTCGCAAAGAAGGTTGCCTCGCCCACCAGCGACCGCTTGCCGATGAACCGCTCGACCGGCGCCAGTATCCGTTCGCCGACGGCGACCGTCCACTGGACGACACGGTCCCACATGCAGCGGAAGTCTACGCGGCCTCGCGGAGGGCGGCCATCTCTGGCGACTCGGCGAGCTTCTTCAGCGCGCGCTGCTCCAGCTGGGAGGCCCGCTCGGCGGAGAAGCCGAGCCGTTTGCCGATCGCGGTCAGCGTCTGGGGCTCCTCGCGGCCGGTGCCGAAGCGCAGCGTCAGCACGGTGCGCTCGGTTTCGGGCAGCTGGGAGATCGCCTCGTGCACGATCCGCTCGCGCTCGTTCTCCCAGGCGGTCTCCTCCGGCACCTCGGCGTCGGCGGGCAGCAGGTCTCCCAGGGCGGTGTCGCCGTCCTCGCCGATCTGCTGGTCGAGGCTGACCAGGGCGGCGCGCTGGTGGCGCACCTCCTCGACCTGCTCGATCTCCAGGCCCGTCTCGGCCGCGATCTCCTCGACGGTCGGCTCGCGCCCGAGCCTGACCGACAGCTCGCGCTCGACCCGCCCGACCTTGCGCGAGCGCTGGGCGACGTGCACGGGCAGGCGGATCGTGCGCCCGGAGTTCTCCAGGCCGCGCTGGATCGCCTGTCTGATCCACAGCGTCGCGTACGTGGAGAACCTGAACCCCTTGCGCCAGTCGAACTTCTCGGCGGCCCTGATCAGCCCCAGCATGCCCTCCTGCACGAGGTCGGCCAGGGGCAGCCCCTGGTTCTGGTAGCGGCGGGCGTTGGAGGCGACGAGGCGCAGGTTGGAGTTGACGAGCAGTTCCTTGGAATGCAGGTCGCCGCGCTCGATCTTCTGCGCCAGTTCGATCTCCTGCGCGGGCGTGAGCAGGGGATAGCGGCGCGAGTGCGCCAGCAGCTGGTCGACGGACTCGGGGATGAAGCTGTCCAGCGCGCCGGCGCTGTCAGCGGCTTTTGCGGCTTTGGTGGGGGTTTTACGGGTGATGTCTGCCATGTGTGGTCCTTCTAATCCGATGCTTACGGTCGGAATTATACGCCGCGATAGTTGCGTTGTCAACCATTCGTTGGGACAGCCGATCGGGGTCTCGTTCGACACCACGTACACTGCTCCCTGCCGCTCGGAACATCGATCTGCACTCTTTCTGTCGGCTTTCCTTCCCAGCGGTCGATCTTTCGTGGCTGTTCCTGGACGTACTCGTATGGGCCTGCACGCGCGCCTGCACGGGCCTGGGACCTTAAGGCACGGACCTCATGGGACTTATAAGAACCCGCAAAGCCCGCCTAAGTCTCTCTCTGTCAGTCTCTGCACCCGCGTTCGCCGCTGCCCTATCGTCGTATTGATGGAGAGGTGGCCACCAGCGTGAGCGCTCCGGCGGGGAATGACGGCGCCGCGCGCGCTTCGGAGCGCTACAAGTGGATCGCCCTGTCGAACGTGACCCTGGGGGTGCTGCTGGCGACGCTCGACGGGTCGATCATCCTGATCGCGATGCCCGACATCTTCCGGGGCATCCATCTCGACCCGCTCGTGCCGGCCAACAGCTTCTACCTGCTGTGGATGATCCTCGGGTTCCTGGTCGTGACGAGCGTGCTGATCGTCAGCCTCGGGCGGCTGGGGGACATGTACGGGCGGGTGAGGATGTACAACCTCGGCTTCGTCATCTACACGGCCGCGTCGCTGGTGCTGACCGTCGACTGGCTGACGGGGCGCGCCGGGGCGACGTATCTGATCGTCTTCCGTCTGGTGCAGGGGGTCGGCGCCGCGTTCCTGCTGGCCAACTCGGCGGCGATCATCACCGACGCGTTCCCCGAGAATCAGCGAGGCATGGCGCTGGGCATCAACAACATCGTCGGCGTCAGCGGGATGTTCATCGGGCTGGTGCTCGGCGGCATCCTGGCGCCGATCGACTGGCGGCTGGTGTTCCTGATCTCCGTGCCGGTGGGGCTGTTCGGCACGGTCTGGGCGTACCTGAAGCTGCAAGAGCGCTCAACGCCCCGCCGCGCGCCGGTGGACTGGTGGGGCAACATCACGTTCGCGCTCGGGCTGGTCCTGATCATGGTGGCGGTCACCTACGGCATCCGGCCCTACGGCGGCCATGCCACGGGCTGGACGAGCCCCAAGGTGCTCGGGCTGCTGGGCGCCGGCGTCGCATGCCTGGTGGCGTTCGCGGCAATCGAGCAGCGGGTCTCCGAGCCGATGTTCCGCCTGCCGCTGTTTCGCATCCGCGCGTTCACGTTCGGGACGCTGTCGACGTTCCTGTCGGCGATCTCCCGCGGCGGGCTGATGTTCATGCTGATCATCTGGCTGCAGGGCATCTGGCTGCCACTGCACGGGGTCGACTATGCCCAGACGCCGCTGCGCGCGGGCATCTACATGCTGCCGCTGACCGTCGGCATGCTGATCGCCGGCCCGACCTCGGGATACCTGTCAGATCGCTTCGGGGCGCGGCCGTTCGCGACCGGGGGCATGCTCGGGGCCGCCCTCGGCTTCGTCCTGCTGAGCCTGCTGCCGGTCGACTTCCAGTTCGGAGAGTTCGCGGCCGTGCTGCTGCTGATGGGCATCTCGATGGGCATGTTCGCCTCGCCCAACCGGGCGGCCGTGATGAACAGCCTGCCGCCCCAGCACCGGGGGGCGGGGGGTGGCATGAACCAGACGTTTCAGAACTCCGCCCAGGTGCTGTCGGTCGGGATCTTCTTCACGCTGATGATCCTCGGCCTGGCATCCAGCCTGCCCCACACCCTGTCCTCCGGCCTGGAAGCCCACGGCATCTCGCCCGCCACCGCGAGCAGCGTCGCGCACGTTCCACCCGTGTCGGTCCTGTTCGCCGCGTTCCTCGGCTACAACCCGGTCGAAACCCTCGTCGGCTCGCACGCGCTCGCCTCGCTCTCTGCCGTCAACCACGCCGCGCTGACCGGACGGTCGTTCTTCCCGCAGCTGATCTCCGCGCCGTTCAGCACGGGCCTGCACGAGGCGTTCGCGTTCGCGATCCTCGCCTGCCTGATCGCCGCGGGCACATCGCTGATGCGGGGCGGGCAGTATCACTATGCGGAGCCGGCCGATGCCGGTGTCCTCGACGACACCGATGGGGCCTAGCCGGCCGTCCGCTCGACGTACGTGGCCAACAGCCTGGGCGGGTCGTGGGCGCGAGCGATGAACGCATCCCAGACCCCCTGTTGTCGGTAACGCCGAGTCCGGCACGCTACCCGAGCACCGGATTGGAATCGAACATTCGTCCAGAGCCCGGATCATTCGTTAACGACCGCGGTCCGGCCGGGGGAGTCCCTGGCCGGACCGTGAGGTCGCGTCTCTGCGTTCAGGTGCCGGGCGTCACCGGCGCGTTGAAGACGACCTTGCGGATCGTCGTCGTGGCCGTGAACCCGCTCTGGTTGCACTTCTTCGCCAGCGCGGTGATCTTGCCGATCACCTTCACCTGGTCGCCCGCCTTCAGGTCGTCCAGGCCGACGCTGCCGTCGCTGTTGGTGTCGGCGAGCCCGAACGTCACATGGACGTTCGTGACCGTGTAGGTCTTGGTGCCTTTGTCGCCCGCGGCGTGATGGTTGGTGTGGGTGACTGCCACTTCCAGCGTGCCGGTGTAGGTGCCGTCGGCGTTCTTGGTCAGCGTCGTCAGCGGCGGGGTGACGAGGACGAGCGTGCCGCTCGCGACGTAGCCCACCTTGTGTGGCTTGCACTTGTGCGAGTTCCCCGGATTGCCGGACTGACCGTGATGCCCCTTGCCACCCGTGTTTTTGGTGCCCTCAGGGGACCGGTGGGAGCTGCCGGGATTGTTTGTGTTGTTTGGCGTGGTGCTCGGCGGCCCATGGCCTTTGCCCTGATTGGCCGGAGCGAGGCCGGGCAGAGCCCAGGCCGGGCTCGTCATCAGAGCCGCCGCCGAAGCGGTTAGCAAAATCCTCTTGACGATCATCGATCGACTACCTCCTCCTATTGGGTTCATCTGGTCATGGGTTACAACGCATCGAGCTCGCGAAAGTCAGGGTCTATGGCGGGAGTGTTCGCCGGCGGGGATTGGTGTCTGCCCCTGCTTTCCCTTGCCTGCCTGCTGGGGCGGTGCGGGGTGGGCCTGTTTGGAGGAGTGACGCCCGTGACTGCCCCGCCGTGATTGCGGCGAACTGGATCGGCGATTCGCGGGGTGCTTGGAGGAACCGCCGGCCGAGCCGCTGCGACCGTACGCCCTCCCGCCTCCGCCTCCGGCGATCTCGCTCATGCCTCACACATCCCTAACGCAGCCAACACCGAAAAGTCAGGATCTAGCCTACCTCGCACGCGCCATCGCGTTCGCCATGTCCGCCACGCCGCTCGTGCGACGCGGCAG
>CABEDD010000122.1_pt1 | contig 50260 bp, 46 predicted proteins | sample 3132901 | NCBI WGS metagenome assembly CABEDD01 (sample SAMEA5534329, study PRJEB31848) | metagenome | biome: tundra; feature: field; material: soil | place: USA | collected 2013-05 | depth 0.15 m
ATCCAGCCCCCCAACGCGCGCCTCTCGCGCGGCCTGGAGGTCCACCCCGCGGGAGCCGGCGATGAGCTGGAGCTGTGGATCGACCATCGGTACGTGCGCGCGGGCTACGCCTGGAGCTTCCCCGCACGCGATGAGCTGCGGATCGGCGCGGGCTCGTTCTGGCCGAGCCGCCACGTCAAGGAGCCGACCGTCAGGCTGGCGGGCGAGCGGGGATTGCCGCTGGAGGGCTATCAGGGCAACTGGATCCCCCACCAGCTGCGAGCGGCGGTGGAGGACGGCGTGTTCTTCGCCGGGGACTCCGCCGGGCACTGCCTGCCGCTGACGGCCGAGGGCATCCGCACCGCGCTGTACTTCGGCCTGGCGTGCGCGCGGGAGCTGCGCGCGGTGGGAGAGGGCCTCATCACGCGCGAGCAGGCGCTCGCCCGCTACGGCGCGTTCTCCGACGCGCATGCGCGCAAATACGCCTGGCTCTTGCGCGCGCAGCGCACGGTCGGGCAGCTCACGCCCACACGCGTCCCCACGCTGCTCTCACACGCCCTGGAGTCGCGCCGGTTCGCCCACTGGGCGTTCACGCACTACCTGGACATCGCTCCGCCGTCGTTTGCGGGCGAGCGCCCACCCGGCCCGCGCCAGACCTCGCCGGTGAGACGGACGGCCGTGGCGGCAGCCGGCTGAGCGAACACCGGTGGCGTGTCAGCGCCGCACGACCAGCACCACCCCGACAACCAGCAGCACGAGCCCGACGATGCGCGAGGCGTCGATGTGCTGCTTGGCGATGCCGAGCAAGCCGAAGCGATCGACGACGACCGCGATCGCCAGCTGGCCGGCGACGACGATCGCGGTGAGACTCGACAGGCCGAGGGTGCGCACGGTGACCAGCGCGACCGTGACGTAGAACGCGCCGAGGATGCCGCCGACGAGCGCCCACCACGGCGCGCGCGTCGCGTCGCCGATCCCGGACAGGCCGCCGCTGGAGAGCCCGGCGACGAGGATCAACGCGAGCGTGCCGATCGTGAACGAGACGGTCGCCGCCTGCAGGGCGCCGACCTGACGGCCCAGGCGCGCGTTGACGGGCGCCTGCAGGCCGACGAAGCAGCCGGCTGCGACGGCCAGCGCGATCGCCAGCGTGCGGCTCACTGCTTCGCCTCCAGCCAGTTGGCGCCGACGCCGACGTCCACGGCCATCGCCGGCTCGAGCTCCCACACCCCGCACATCTGGAGTTCGATCAGCGCGCGCGCGCCGTCGGCCTCCTCGGGCGGGCCCTCGAACAGGAGCTCGTCGTGGATCGTGAGGATCAGACGCGTGCGCAGGCCCTCGGCGGCGAGAGCTGAGTGGCAGCGGACCATCGCCAGCTTGATGATGTCCGCGGCGGTGCCCTGGATGACCGTGTTGACGGCCAACCGCTCGCCGAGGGTGCGCACCTGGTAGTTGCGGGCGCGCAGCTCGGGGATCTGGCGGCGGCGCCCCCACAGGGTCGTGACGTGACCGTCCCGCATGGCCTGCTCGATCGTGTGCTCGATGAACTCGGCTACCTGGGGAAAGCGTTGCCGGTACGCGTCGATGAAGGCCTTGGCCTCCTCGCGCGGGATGTTCAGCCGGTCGGCCAGGCCGTAGTCGGAGAGGCCGTAGACGATGCCGTAGTTGATCATCTTCGACTTCGAGCGCATCCCCTGGTCGATGTTCTCAGGGGCTACCCCGAACACCTGGGAGGCGGTTGCCGTGTGCACGTCTTCGCCGCGGCGGAATATCTCCTTCAGGACGGAGTCGCCGGCGGCATGGGCGAGCACGCGCAGCTCGATCTGGGAGTAGTCGGCGGAGATCAGCACGGCGTGAGGCGCCGCCTCGAAGCAGCCGCGGATCTCACGCCCGAGCTCGGTGCGGATCGGGACGTTCTGCATGTTCGGGTTGGTGCTCGACAGGCGCCCGGTCTGGGCGACGTCCTGCAGAAAGGTGGTGTGGATGCGCGAGTCCGCGTCGGCCTGCTCGGGGAGCACGTCGAAGTAGGTCTTGATCAGCGTGCTCAGCTCGCGCCAGCGCTCGATCTTCGGCACGATCGCGTGCTCGGAGCGGATCGCCTGCAGCACGCGCGCATCGGTCGAGTAGCCGGTCTTGCCCTTGCGCTTGCGCGACAGGCCCAGCTTCTCGAACAGGATCTCCCCCAGCTGCGCGGGCGAGGCGATCAGGAACTCCTCGCCGGCGAGCGCGAATATTTCTCCTTCGAGCTCGCCTATCTCCTCGCGCACACGCTGCGTTATCTCCGCCAGGCGGTCGAGGTTCAGGCGCACCCCGATCAGCTCCATCGCGCGCAGCACCGGCACGAGCGGCAGCTCGATCTCCGCCATGACCCTGTCCAGGCCGCGCTCCGCGATCTGCTCGCGCTGCCATACGGCGAGCGCGCCGAGCAGGACCGCGTCCCCCGCCACCGGGTCCTCGGCGTCGCAGCTGTAGCCGCGCTCCTCGCACAGCTCGGCGACCGGATATCCGCGCCGCGCGGGCTCCAGCAGGTAGGCGCCGAGCAGCGTGTCGTGGACGAGCATGTCCGGGATCGAGCCCAGGGCTTTGGCGTCGTGCACGATCAGCGGCCGTCCCGCGCACGCGGCGACGATCTCCTGCGGGTCGGTGCAATCGCCGGCGAGCACCTCGACGGGATCCGGCTGCTTCTTGGACGCGGCCCCTTTCGATGCCCCGGCATCTCCCCCGCCCGCGGCCGCGTCGCCCGAACCAGCGGAGGCGACGGCGAAGCGCCAGGGAGGCCCCTCGGCGAACAGGGCGCCCTCGGGCGCCGCCGTCGCGCGCACGACCACGCACAGCTCCTCGCCCGTGCCGAACCCGGCGATATCCGCGACCGCGCCTGCGCGCACCCGTGCGCGCAGCCCGACCTCGGCCGCCGGGGTCGAGGACGCGCCGCCGCCGGAGAGCTCCTCCTCGCCGAGCGCCTCCTCCAGGCGGCGCAGCGGGTCGCGCAGCTCGTACTGGCGAAATACCTCGCGCAGGCGCGAGCGGTCGGGCTCGCGCGAGACCTCCTCGTTCAGGTCGAGCCCCACGTCGAGATCGCGCTGCACGGTCGCCAGGCGCTTGGACATGCGCGCGTCCTCGGAGTGCTCGAGCAGGTTCTGTTTGCGCTTGGCGCCTTTGATGTCGCGGATGTGCGACAGCACGCCCTCCAGCGTTCCGTAGCCCTGGATCAGATCGGAGGCGGTCTTCTCGCCGATCCCGGGGACGCCGGGGATGTTGTCGGAGGTGTCGCCCTTCAGGCCGTAGAAGTCGGGGATCGACTCGGGCGGGACGCCGTAGCGATCGAGCACGGCCTGGTGGTCGTAGATCTTCGTGTCGGTGATCCCGCGCGTGCTCGCCATCACCTTGACGAGGCCGTCGGGGTCGATCAGCTGAAACACGTCGCGGTCGCCGGTGACGATCATCGTCTGCAGGCCCGCCGCGCGGGCGCGCTCGGCCAGGGAGGCGATCACGTCGTCGGCCTCGTAGCCGTCGAGCTTCACGTTGCGATAGCCGAACGCCTCCACCAGCGGTTCCATCGCCGGCCACTGCTGCTTGAGCAGATCCGGGCGCGAGCGGCGGGTGGCCTTGTAGTCGGCGAACAGCTCGGTGCGCCCGGAGGTGCCCGCGTCCCACGCCACGACGGTCGGCTGGACGCCGTGCTCGGTGACGATCTTGACGAGCATCGAGGCGAACCCGAGGATCGCGTTGGTCGGCTCGCCCGTCGAGGTGGCGATCGACTCGGGCAGGGCGTAGAACGCCCGGTAGACGAGGCTGGGACCGTCGATCAGGAACAGGCGCCGCTCCACGCCCAGGACTTTATCCGCAGGTGAGACAGCCGCCGTCCCGGACCGCATAAGATGCCTGGCCGCCCATGACGAGCATCACGCCCAGCGCCCAGTACCGGTTGAACATCCGCGTCGAGATCGACGACGTCCCCGGCCTGCTCGGGCGGGTGACGAGCGCGATCGGCAACGCCGGCGGGATGGTCGCGGCGGTGGACCCGGTCGAGATCGAGTCCGGGCACAGCCTGCGCGACATCGTCGTGGACGCGGCCGCGGCAGAGCACTGGGATACGATCGTCGCCGCGATCGACGCGATCGAGGGCGCGCATGTGATCGAGCGCATCGACCGCACCTTCCAGCTGCACATCGGGGGCAAGATCGAGCAGCACAACAAGCACCCCCTGAAGACGCGCGACGATCTGTCGATGGCCTACACCCCGGGCGTCGCGCGGGTGTGCCTGGCGATCGCCGAGGACGGGGACCGGGCGTTTCAGTACACGATCAAGCGCAACACGGTCGCGGTCGTCTCCGACGGCACGGCGGTGCTGGGGCTGGGAGACATCGGCCCGCGCGCGGCGATGCCCGTGATGGAGGGCAAGTGCTGCCTGTTCAAGGAGTTCGCGGGCGTCGACGCGTTCCCGATCTGCCTGGACACCAAGGACGCGGACGAGATCGTTGACACTGTCAGGCGGATCGCGCCGGCGTTCGGCGGGATCAACCTGGAGGACATCTCCGCGCCGCGCTGCTTTCAGATCGAGGACCGGCTGAGGGCCGAACTGGACATCCCGATCTTCCACGACGACCAGCACGGCACGGCGGTGGTCGTGATGGCCGCGCTGCTGAACGCCATCAAGCTGACGGGCAAGCGCATGGGAGATCTGCGCGTGCTTGTCATCGGCCTCGGCGCCGCGGGGATGGCCGTGACGAAGATCCTGCTGCAGGCGGGGGTCGCGCAGATCGTGGGCGCCGACTCTCAGGGCGCGCTGCATGTCAAGCGCGAGGACTACCTGGACGGGACGATGAACGCGCAGAAGCGCTGGTTCGCGCAGGTCACCAACCCCGAGTGCCGCGACGGCGCGCCGGCCGATGTGATCGACGGCGCGGACCTGCTGATCGGGGTCTCCGGCGCCCGCGCGCTGCCGGCCGAGGCGTTGGCGCGGATGAACGCGGACGCGATGGTGTTCGCGATGGCCAACCCCAACCCCGAGGTCAAACCCGAGGAGGCCGCGCCGTACGTGCGGATCATGGCGACGGGCCGCTCGGACTACCCCAATCAGATCAACAACGTGCTGGCGTTCCCGGGAATCTTCAGGGGCGCGCTGGACGTGCGCGCGAGCGCGATCACCGAGCGCATGAAGATGGTGGCGGCGCGCGCGATCGCGGAGATCGTGACCGACGAGGAGCTGCGCGATGACTACATCATCCCCTCGGTCTTCAACCGCGACGTGGCCCCCGCGGTGGCGGCCGCGGTCGCCACCGAGGCGCGCGCGAGCGGGATGGCGGCGGCGGCGGGCAACGAGATGGGGTTCGCGCAGGGCGACACCCAGACCGGGACCCATCCGGTGCTGCCGGCGGGAGACCCGAGGTCCTAGGGCCTTCTAAGCTGGGCTGATGAAGGTCGCAATCACAGGAGCGACCGGACTGATCGGACCGGGGCTGATCGCCGCTCTGCGCGAGCGCGGCGACGAGGTGACCGTGCTCTCGCGCGATCCCGACCAGGCGCGCGAGACGCTGACCGGCGATGTTCAGGCGCATCGCTGGGACCCGCTCTCAGCCCCGGCGCCCGCGCAGGCGCTTGCCGGGCGCGACGCGGTCGTGCACCTCGCGGGCGCGCCGGTCGCGCAGCGCTGGAGCGCGCGGGCCAAGCGCGCGATCCGCGACAGCCGCGTCGAGGGCACGCGCAACCTCGTGCGGGGCCTGCGCGAGCTGGACGCCGCCGCCCGCCCGCGGGTGCTGGTCAGCTCCTCGGCGATCGGCTACTACGGCGCGCACGGCCCCGAGCCGATCGACGAGGAGGCGCCGGCGGGAGACGACTTCCTCGCGCGGGTGTGCGTCGACTGGGAGGCGCAGGCACGCGCCGTCGTGACCGAGCTTCAGATGCGCGCCGTGCAGCTTCGCACCGGGGTCGTGCTCGACCGCGCCGGCGGAGCGCTGGCGAAGATGCTGGGACCATTTCGCCTGGGCATCGGCGGGCCCCTCGCCGGGGGAGCGCAGTACGTGGCCTGGATTCACCCCGAGGACCTGGTCGGGATGATGCTCGCCGCGCTGGACGACGAGCGCTGGTCGGGACCGGTCAACGCGACCGCGCCCGAGCCGGTGAGCAACCGCGAGCTCTCCCACGCGCTCGGACGCGCCCTGCACCGTCCCGCGCTGCTGCCGGTGCCGGGACCGGCGCTGCGCCTGCTCTACGGCGAGATGGCGCAGATCGTCACCACGGGCGTGCGCGCGATGCCCGCCAAGGCGCTCGTGCTCGGCTACGAGTTCGCACATCCCCGGCTGGCAGAGGCGCTGCGAGCCGCGCTGTCAGGCGCTTGACCCAGATCAGCCAGGGTGGGGCGGTGACTTTTCAGGCCGGCCGTCCCGCGAAGCGGGCTTTCGGTCGGATGAAAAGTCCGCCCCGCCCAGCTCGCGCCAGAACATGAGCTTGCCCGCTGCCAGGCGATCGACGCCGTAGCTGGACAGCGTGGTTTCGCCGTCCGGTTCGATCGCGTAGCGGCCGATCACCGAGTCTCGGGGGCCGGTCGCGAACAGCCCGTCGATCACCGCCTGGCGGTTGTCGCCGCGCGCCCCGGCGCGCCTGATCGCCTGCAGCGTCGCGCTCATCGCCTCGTACCCGAACAGGGCATACGCTTCGGGCTGTTGGTGAAAGCGGCGGCGGTAGGCGGCGAGCACGCGCTGTGCCGAGGCCGGGTAGTGGCTCACCGGCAGGACGGGCGTGGTCAGGAGCGTCCTCGCGTCCGCCCCGGCGCCGACTTCCGCGGCGAACGTCGCGTTGACCATCGTGCTCGACCCCAGCAGCCACAGGTGCGGGTCGGCGCTGTGCAGCTGCTTCCACAGCGCGACGGTTTCCGGCGTGGTCCCGCCGGCGAAGAACACGGCCTGGGCGCCGGATTCGGAGATCTTCGTGGCCTCGCCCGTGAATTCGGTGGTCGCGGTCGTGTCGAGGCTGTCGTGCGCGGCGACGGAGATCCCCGCCTGTTCCGCGTCGGTTACGACCATCTGCGCGAGCGGCAGCTCGAACGGGTCCTGGTCGTCGAGCACGTACACCTTGCTGACGCCGAGGCCGCGCATCAGCGCCACCTGTGCCCGAGCCTGCGCCTGATCGCCCGGCTGCAGCCGCGCGAAGTTGCGTTTGCCGGTCAGATAGAACCGTTCGGGCTCGTCCTGGCCGGCGTCGAGCGCCGAGGTCAGGCCGCCATACGGGCTCGATGGGCTGATCTGCAGGATGCCGGCGGCGTTGATCAGCGGCAGCGAGATCGCGGTCGCCGCCGAGTTGTAGTCACCCAGGTAGGCGATCGTGCTGGGGTCGTCGGCGGCGGTCTTGGCGTCCGCCGCGGTCACGCTCGGGTCCCACTGCCCGCTCGTGGGGCTGGAGTCGTCCTGGGAGTAGTAGCTGACATGGAACGGCCCGACGTGACCGCCGGCGTCGTACAGCGCGAGCTTCTCGCCGTCGACGATCTGCTGGGAGACCGCGCCGGAGGGGCCCTGCAGCGGCAGGCTGGAGTAGACGGTCAGCTGGTTGCCGAGACTCGCGGACGCTCCGGAGGCGCTCCCGCAGCCCGATGAGCCCAGGGCCGGCGCGACCGCGGCGGCCGCGAGCGCCAGCGCGCTCGCCGCTCGGCAGAACCGGCGCGCCAGCACCGGCGCTCAGCCGCGGCGGCCGGGAAGGTAGCCGGAGAGGATCTTCAGCGTTGCGCCCACGACGATGATCAGGGTCGCGAGCATGAACGCGTCAAAGCCCTTGGCTCCGAGCGCCCAGAGCACGATCCAGACCACCAGGCCGGCGGTTGCGGTGAGGACCAGTCCCATGTCGAGCGCATCCTATCGGAGGCCGGCCGCCAACTCCGCCACAACGGCGCCGACCGCGCCGGCCGGATCATCGGGCGCGTCGCCGGCGGCGCGCACCAGCCTGGTGCCCACGATCACGCCATCCGCGCCGGCATCGGCGGCGGCGCGCGCCTGCTCGGGCGTGCTTATCCCGAACCCGAGCGCTACCGGGACGCCGGTGCACGCCCTCGCCCGCGCGAGGATCTCGCCGTAGCGCTCGGACAGCGCGGCGCGCTCCCCGGTGGTGCCGAGCACCGAGACCGCGTACAGGAACCCCCGCGCCCGCGCCCCGATCGCCGCCATCCGCTCGGGCGTCGTCGTGGGCGCCACCAGCGGCACGAGCGCCAGACCGTGCGCTTCGCAGGCGGCCCCGATCTGCGCGGACTCCTCCAGCGGCAGGTCCGGCACGATCAGCCCGCACGCGCCCGTCTGCGCCAGCCGCGCCACGAACTCCTGCGCGCCGGGCGCAAGCACCATGTTCGCGTAGCACATCAGCACGACCGGCACGCTTCCCGCCAGCCCGCGCGCTACCTCCAGCACCCCGGCGACGCTCGCCCCCGCCGCGAGCGCCTGCGTTCCCGCGGCGTGGATCACCGGGCCGTCCGCGAGCGGGTCCGAGTAGGGCATCCCCAGCTCCAGCAGGTCCGCGCCCGCGCTCACGCAGGCTTCGCCGATCGCAAGCGAGTCGCTCAGCGTCGGATAGCCGCCCATCAGGTACGGCATCAGCGCGGCACGCTTGCCGGTGTGAGCGAACGCGTCGGCGATGCGCTGCACACCGCTTCGAGCCGGTGGTGGGGATCCGCCGGGCGCCGGCGCGGCGCCGGGCACGGGCTCTGGCGCGGACGCCGGCGCTGGGATGGCTGGGTTGCTCATGCCGGCACTCTCGGACAGACGGCTGGGCTGGGCTCGGCTCGTGTAGGCCTCACGTGAGCGCCAGAACCTCTGCCAGATCCTTGTCTCCCCGCCCGGACAGGCACACGAGGTCGAGCTCACCCTCCTGTTGCGCAAGCACCCACGCCAGCGCGTGCGCGGTCTCCAGAGCCGGGATGATCCCCTCCAGGCGCGCAACCTCTCTGAACGCGGCGATCGCCTGCACGTCGCTCACCGCGACATACCGCGCCCTGCCGCTGTCGCGCAGCTGCGCGTGCTGGGGTCCGGTGCCGGGGTAGTCGAGGCCCGCCGAGATCGAATGCGCCTGCACGATCTGGCCCTCCTCGTCCTGCATCACAGCCGACAGCGCGCCGTGCAGCACGCCCGCGCGCCCGCCGACGGTCAGCGGCGCGCCATGGCGGGGCGTGTCGATGCCCTCGCCGCCGGCCTCCACCCCGATCAGCTGGACGTCGGGGTCGTCGAGAAACGCGCTGAAGATGCCGATCGCGTTCGAGCCCCCGCCCACGCATGCGATCACGCGTTCGGGCAGCCGCCCCTCGCGCTCTGAGATCTGCTCCCGCGCCTCTGAGCCGATCACGCTCTGCAGCTCTCTGACCAGCGCCGGATACGGCGCCGGGCCGACGGCGGAGCCGATCACGTAGTGGGTGCTCTGCACGTTCTCGACCCAGTCGCGAATCGCCGCCGAGGTCGCCTCCTTCAGCGTCCTGGCGCCAGCATCGACAGGCGTGACGGTCGCGCCCAGCAGCTCCATGCGCTGCACGTTCGGATGCTGGCGGCGCGTGTCCTCCGTGCCCATGTAGACGACGCACTCGAGGTCCAGCAGTGCGCATACGGTCGCGGTCGCAACGCCATGCTGGCCGGCACCGGTCTCGGCGATGATGCGCGTCTTGCCCATCCGCCTGGCCAGCAGCGCCTGGCCGAGCGCGTTGTTGAGCTTGTGCGAGCCGGTGTGGTTGAGGTCCTCGCGCTTGAGATACACCGTCCGCCCGACGCGCTCGGAGAGCCTGCGCGCGTGATACAGGGGCGTCGGGCGCCCGACGAAGTCCCGCAGCAGTCCGTCCAGCTCGGAGTGGTAGGCCGGGTCCTCGCGCGACGTGAGCCACGCCTGCTCCAGCTCGGCGAGCGCCGGCATCAGCGTCTCGGGGACGTACTGCCCGCCGTAGGGGCCGAAACGATGCTCGATCGTCGTGCGCACGCCGGCCGCGCTCACGCCGCCGCTCCCTGCGCCGAAGCGCCGTCCACGGGTGTGGCGTCCGCGCCGTCCGCGCCGGGGTCCGCCTGGAGCGCCTGCACCGGGCCAGCCTGGGCGACCGTCGCGGCCGTCGTGGCGACTGCGGCAAAGAACGCCCGCAGCCTGGCCTCGTCCTTGTGCCCGGGCGCGCGCTCGGTGCCGCTGGCGGTGTCCACCGCGTATGGCCGCACCCGCTCGATAGCCTCGGCGACGTTGCCGGGCGCCAGGCCGCCGCTGAGGATCAGCGGCGTGCGGGAGTGGCGCCCCTCAAGCAGCGACCAGTCGAACGTCTCCCCCGTCCCGCCGCGCAGATCCTCCCCGCCGGGCGCCCCGGCGCGCGTGTCGAGCAGATGGAAGTCGACGTGAAAGCGCTCCAGATCCCTGACATCCCCCGCGCCGGAGACCTGGCGCGCCTTGATCACCCGCGCCCCGGTCCGCCGCGCGGCCTCCGCGCAGAACGACGGGCCCTCGTCGCCGTGCAGCTGCAGCAGCGTCAGCCCCAGCTCCTCGGCCCGCTGCGCCAGATCATCCAGGGAAGGGTTGACGAACACCCCGCACAGCTCCACCCGCCGGCGCAACGCGGCGGTTATGCGCTGCGCCTCTTCGAGCGAGCATCGCCGGGGACTGCCCGCATAGAAGACCATCCCGATCGCCCACGCGCCCAGCTCGACCGCGAGCTCGGCGTCGTCCAGGTCGGTGATCCCGCAGATCTTCACGCGCGGCGTGCGCGGTGGCGGCTCGCTCGGGTGCGGCCCGCTCGGGTGTTGGGACGCCTCGGACATACCCCTAAGTTAGCGGGCGGGTTGGGTGAGCTCTCGGGCGGGCGCTGTGAGCGCCGCCTCGGGCCCAGGGCTACCCTTCGGGCGTGTTCGGGTTGGGCACCGAGTTGGGTCTGCTGCCCAGCGTCGCGCTCACGGTCTTGTGTTCCCAGCCGCCCTTGCCGTTGGGAGTCAACAGGCCGATGCTGATCGTGTCGCCCGGCTTCTTGGCTTCGATGTCGCCGGCGAGTTCCTGGGATCTGTTGACCGCCTTGCCGTCGACCGAGACGATGATGTCGCCGCCGACCGCGATCTGGCCGCCTTCGGTCGTGGCCGTGCCTCCTTTGATGCCGGCCTTGTCGGCGGCGGTCCCCTTCTGCACGCTCTGCACCAGCACGCCGTGGTTCACGGGCAGGTTCAGAGCCGAGAGCGAGCCGTCGATCGTCAGCGACACCAGCCCCAGATAGGCGTCGCGCACCGTCCCGCCCTGCTCCAACTGCGAGAGCTCCGACTTGGCGAGGTTGATCGGCACGGCGAAGCCGATGCCGACGCTGCCGTTGCCCGAGCCCCCGGTCTCGATCTGCGAGTTGATGCCGATCACTTCTCCCGCGGCGTTCAGCAGCGGGCCGCCGGAGTTGCCGGGGTTGATCGGCGCGTCGGTCTGCAGGACGTTGTTGATCGTAAAGCCGTTGGGCGCGGCGATTTCGCGCTGCAGCGCTGAGATCACGCCGGTGGTGAGCGTCCGTTCGAGGTCGAACGGGTTGCCGATCGCGAGCACGGGATCGCCCACCTGCGCCGTGCTGGAGTTACCCAGCGTCAGCGGGTGCAGCGTCAGGCCGTCGGTCGGGATGCGCAGGATCGCGAGGTCGTGGGAGGGGTCTTTGCCGATCACCTTGGCTTCGACGTTCTGCCCCTTCTGGAAGCTCACCTGCACCTTCACCGCGTTCTCGACCACGTGATAGTTGGTCAGAATCGTGCCGTTGTTGTTGATCACGATGCCCGACCCGGTCGCCTGGCCCTGGCGCTGTGTTTCCCCTCCGCCGAACAGGTTGAACGGCGAGGATTCGCCCTGCTGCACGACCGTCGAGGTCACGAACGCGACCCCCGGGGCATCGCGCACGTAGATGTCGTGGGGTGTCAGGCCCTTGCTCGTCTGCGAGGCGTTCGACGGCGCGATCGGGGCCGCCGACTGGACGGTTGTGACGGTGCTGGTCGAGGAGCTGAGCCCGCCGAACGCCGCGATCGCCGCGGCGACGACCGCACCGCCGACAAGGGCCGCTATGAAGGGGATGGCGAACGTGCGCTTCATGTGCTGAACAGGATGACCACGCGCTATGAAGGCGATCTAAAGCGCAACATCCGCTTGACTAAACTTTCACGCCCCGCCCGGCACTGCTGAATCCGTGACGCGGGCAGGATAGGCCCGCAGCGCCCGCAGCGCCTCCTCGGGCGAGGGCGCGCGCATCAGCGACTCCCCCACGAGCACCGCCGCGACGCCGGCCTCCCGCAGGCGCGCGAGCTGCTCGGCATCGGCGATCCCCGACTCCGAGACGACCGTGACCCCGCTCGGGATCTCCCCCATGAGGGTGAACGTGCGCCGCACATCGACGCTGAAGTCGCGCAGATCCCGATTGTTGATCCCGATCAGATCGGCTCCGGCATCGAGCGCCATGTGCAGCTCGCTCGCGTCGTGCGCCTCCACGAGCACGTCCAGGCCCAGCCCGCGTGCGATCCCGCGCAGCGCCTGAAGCTCGGATGCGCTCAGCGCGGCGACGATCAGCAGCACGGCGTCGGCCCCCGCGATTCGCGCCTCATGCAGCTGGTAGGGGTCGACGATGAAATCCTTGCGCAGCAGCGGCAGCGCGGATGCCGCGCGCGCGGCGCTCAGATCCTCGAGCGAGCCTTCGAAATTGGGACCCTCCGTCAGCACCGACAGCGCATCCGCTCCGCCGCGCTCGTACGCCCGCGCGATCTCCCCGACGTCCGCGCCCTCGCGCAGCCTGCCCGCCGAGGGCGAGCACCGCTTGAACTCGGCGATCACTCCGATTCCCGGCGCGCCCAGCGCCTCGCGCAGGCTGCGCTGCGTGGCGCCGAGGGCGAGCGCCCGATCCCGCAGCTCGGCCTCCGGGCGCTCCCGCTTGCGCCGCCGCACCTCCGCGCGCGTGCTCTGAAGGATGTCCTCCAGCACGCTCATCGCACCGCCGCCTCCGCAGGCGCGCTCGCCAGGATGCTCTCCAACACACTCCTCACGCCGTGGCCCTCGCGGGCGCGTGCGCGTGACTGGCCGCCACGAACCGCTCGAGCGCGCTCGCGGCCTGCCCGCCTGACAGCGTCTCGCGCGCGAGCGTGACGCCCTGCGCGATCGACTCAGCCCTGCCCCCGACATAGATCGCGGCGCCCGCGTTGATGATCGCCAGCTCGGCGCGCTCGCCGGCCTCGCCGGCGAAGATCGCGCGCGCGATCTCGGCGTTCTCCTGCGGGCTCCCACCCGCGAGCACCCGCCCGTCGGCGGCGGCGGCGGTAGCAGTGGTGGCGCTCAACGGCTCCACGCCCACATCCCCCGGCGTGAGCACGTACCGGGTCAACTCCTCGCCGTTGACCTCGATCACGTGAGTGGCCGCCCCGATCGAGATCTCATCCACGCCGTCCTCGCCGCACACGACCAGCGCGCGATCGACGCCCAGCCGCGCGAGCGCGCCGGCGATCGTGTCCAGAAACGCGGGATCGGACACCCCGATCAGCTGGCGGCGCGCCCCGGCGGGGTTGGTGAGAGGGCCGAGAAAGTTGAAGATCGTGCGCACTGCAAGCTCGCGCCTGACCGGCACGACGAACCGCGTCGCCTGATGGTGGGAGGGCGCGAACATGAACCCGAATCCCACCTCCTCGATGCACGCCGCGACGCCCTCCGGGGCCAGGTCGATGCGCGCGCCCAGCGCCTCCAGCAGGTCGGCCGACCCCGAGCGGCTGGTGGCGGAGCGATTGCCGTGCTTGGCCACCGCGCAGCCCGCGCCCGCGGCGATCAGAGCGGCGGTCGTGGACACGTTGAACGTGCTGGCGCCCCCGCCCGTGCCGGCCGTGTCGAGCAGGTCCGCGCGATCGACCGAGACGTGCGCGGCGAGCTCGCGCATCGTGCGCGCCAGACCGGTGAGCTCGTCGACCGTCTCGCCCTTCGTACGCAGCGCGATCAGAAACCCGGCGATCTGCGTCTCGGACGCCTCGCCGTGCATGATCTGATCGAGCACCTCCGCGGTCTCGTCGGCGCTCAGGTCGCGCCGCTGAGAGAGCGCGTCGATCGCGCGGGTGAGGATCGCGTTGGGCATCTACTCGGCCTCCACGGCCAGGCGCGGCTCGGCGCCCGCCACGCGCCCGTCGAGGAAGTTCCTCAGCAAGTCCCTGCCCTGCTCGGTCAGGACCGACTCGGGATGAAACTGCACGCCCTCGGCGGGCAGCTCGCGGTGGCGCAATCCCATCAGCACGCCGCCTCCGCGCGCGGACTCCTCCAGGCAGTCGGGCAGCTCAGGCGAGACCACGAGCGAGTGGTAGCGCCCGACCGTCAGCGGGCACGCCAGGCCGGTGAAGATGGTGCGGCCGTCGTGCTCGATCGTCGTGGCCTTGCCGTGCACGGGCGGGTTCAGGACGACCTGTCCGCCGAACGCCTGGGCGAGCGCCTGATGGCCGAGGCACACGCCCAGCGTCGGCACGCCCGCTTCGGGCATGCGCCTGGCGACCTCGAGCGTTATGCCCGCCTCGTCGGGCGTGCACGGGCCGGGTGAGATCACACACCGCGCATACCCCTGCGCCAGCAGCTCATCGACGGTCGCGCGGTCGTTGCGCACCGTGCGCACGTCCGCTCCCAGCTCGCCAAGGTACTGGACGAGGTTGTACGTGAACGAGTCGTAGTTGTCGATCATCAGCACTTTCATCGCCACCGCACCGTCCTCCTCATGGCCATTCCGGTTGCGCTACCGCCAGCTCGATCGCCTGCAGAACCGCACGCGCCTTCGCTTCGGACTCCGCCAGCTCGTACGCCGGCTTGGCGTCGGCGACGGTGCCCCCGCCTGCCTGGATGTGCGCCACGCCATCTGAGACGACAACCGTGCGGATGTGGATGCAGGTGTCCATGTCGCCCGCGTAGGACAGGTATCCGATCGCGCCGCCGTAGCCGCCGCGCTTGATCGGCTCGAGCTCGTCGATGATCTGCATCGCCCGCACCTTCGGCGCGCCCGACAGGGTGCCCGCCGGCAGGACCGAGCGCAGCGCATCCATCGCGCTGACTCCCTCGCGCAGCAGGCCCGTGACGGAGGAGACGATGTGCATAACGTGCGAGTAGGTCTCGACGGACATGAACGTCTCCACCTCGACCGTGCCCGGCTCGCACACCCGGCCGAGGTCGTTGCGGCCAAGGTCGACGAGCATCACGTGCTCGGCGCGCTCCTTCTCGTCGCCGAGCAGCTCGGCGGCGATCAGCTCGTCCTCGGCGACGTTCGCCCCGCGCGGGCGCGTGCCGGCGATCGGGCGCGTGCTCACCCGCGCGCGGCCCTCCGGCTGACCGGCCGAGCTGACCGTCAGCAGCGGCTCGGGGCTGGCGCCCGCGACCTGGAAGTCGCCGAAGTCCAGGTAGTACATGTACGGGCTGGGGTTGACCGCGCGCAGGCCGCGGTAGATCGAGAACGCCTGCACCGGCACGGGCGCCGACCAGCGCTGGGAGGGCACGACCTGAAACGCGTCGCCGGCGTAGATGTACTCAACGATCCGTGCCACCATCGCTTCGAACTGCTCGCCGGACATATTGGACTGAAATCGCGGCATCTCCCGCGCGGGGCTGACCGCGGGATCGCCGCCGGACAGCGTGGTCCCATCGCCGGGCACGGGCCCGCCCCCGGGGACGTCGAGCGGAACGGGACCGGCGAGCGCGCAGCGGATCTCACCAATCGTGGCGGCGGCCTTGGCCCGCGCGCGCGCGGGATCGGGCTCGGCATCGAGGTCGGCGTTGGCGAGGATCGTGATCGTGTGCTTGAGATGGTCGAACGCGACCAGGGCGTCGGAGAGCATCAGCGCCATGTCGGGCAGCCCCAGCGGATCGGGATTCGGCTCGCCCAGCGGCTCGACGGTGCGCACGAGGTCATAGCCGAAGTAGCCCACCGCGCCGCCGGCGAACGGCGGGGCGTCCTCGGGCAGGGGCGCCTGTCTGTAATGGGCGACGTGCTCGGCCGCGAGCGCGTACGGGTCGCCGCCGTCGGCGAGCGACCAGCGCAGGACAGAGCGCGGGCGAAATCCGATGAACGACCAGCGCCCCACGCGCTGGCCCTGGTCGGCGGACTCCAGCAGGAACGCGGGCGACGCCGGGGCGAGCGCGCGCAGCTTCAGGAACGCCGACACGGGCGTCTCGCAGTCGGCGATGAATTTCTCGCAGACCGGGATCAAATTGGGGCTTGCGAGATCAGTGACGGCGGCCATCGAGCACCCGCTCGGCGTCGGCGAGATCACGTCCACGACCGTGCACCAGCACCAGCAGGTGATACAGCAGGTCCGCGGCCTCTTCGTCGACGCGCTCCTCAGACTCCTCGCGCGCGGCGCGCGTGACCTCCTCGGCCTCCTCGCGCACCTTCGCGCCGGCCAGCGCCGGATCGTCGAGCAGCGTGACGGTGTAGGAGTCCTGCGGGCGCTCGGCCGCGCGCGCGCGCAGCGTCCGCTCAAGCGCCGGCAGAACCTCGTGCGGCGCGGCCGGATCGAGCTCGCCGCGGTGAAAGCAGGTGCGCTGCCCCGTATGGCAGGCGGGGCCGGCGGGCTCGACCAGCGCCAGCAGCGTGTCGCCGTCGCAGTCCACCCGCAGCGCCCGGACGGACTGGACGTTGCCGCTGGATTCACCCTTGTGCCAGGCCGCTTCGCGCGAGCGGCTGTATAGGTGCAGCTCCCCCGTCGCACGCGTGCGCGCGAGCGCCTCGGAGTTCATATAGGCGAGCATCAGCACCTCGCCCGTGCGCCAATCCTGCACTACGCAGGGCACGAGGCCGCGCTCGTCATAGACGACGAGCTCATCGATCGGGCTGGGTGCGGAGGCGTTCATCTGTGGAATTGTAGGTCCCATGACGAACACCCCATCCCTGCTCCAGCGCAACCTGCTCGTCGTCACCGGCAAGGGAGGCGTGGGCAAGAGCACGATTGCGGCCGCACTCGGCCTGGCCGGCGCGGAGCGCGGCCTGCGCACAATCGTGGTCGAGCTCGGCGACCAGCGCCGGCTGGCCATGCTGATCGCGGACGACTCACCGGAGGCCGGAGGAGGAGGAGGAGGAGGAGGAGGCGACGCAGCGAACGCCACCGGCGCCGAGATCGCGCTCGCGCAGAACCTGTGGAGCGTCACGATCGACCCCGACCGGGCGCTGCTGGAGTGGCTGCAGGCGCTCGGGGGACGGATCCCCGGTCGCGTGCTCGCTCACAGCGGCACGTTCCAGTACTTCGCCGCCGCCGCCCCCGGCGCGAAGGAGCTGGTGAGCATGGTCAAGGTCTGGGAGCTGACCCGCTCCGATCGCTGGCGCCGGCGCGCGCAGCGATATGACCTCGTCGTGCTCGACGCCCCCGCAACCGGACACGTGCTGGGGCTGCTGCACTCGCCGTGGACGTTCGGCGCGATCGCGCGCGTGGGGCCGATCTTCGGCCAGGCCGAGCAGGTGCGCGAGCTGCTTGAAGACGACACGCGCAGCGGCTATCTCGCGGTGACCCAGCCGACGGACATGGCAGTCGGCGAGACCTTGGGTCTGCGGGACGAGCTGCACTTGAAGCTCGGGCGCGAGCTGGACGCGACGATCGTCAACGCGACGCTGCCACGCCGCTTCGACGCTGACGAGATGGCGCGGATCGCGCGCCTGGACGGGCCGGGCCTCGGGGGCAGGGACGGCGCGGTGAGGCGCTCGGCGCGGCTCGCCGCCCAGGCCGTGCACGAGCGCGCGCGCATCCAGCACAACCAGATCGCACGCCTGCGCCGTGGCGGCCTTGAGACACAGACGGTGCCGTTCGTGTTCTCGGAGCAGCTCGACCTCGACGCCATCCGGTCGATCGGCCGGCGATTGGCCGAGCGACAGTGAGCTACGTGATCCCCAACCGATCCAGCAGCCCCTCGTCCGCGCGCCAATCCCGGCGCACGCGCACGGACAGATCGAGATGCACCTGGCATCCCAGCTCGCGCTCCAGCTCGGCGCGGGCGGCCACACCGATCGCCTTGATCATGCGCCCGCCGGCGCCCACCACGATCCCCTTCTGCGAGGCGCTCTCGACCCAGATCAGCGCCCGCACGCGCGCCAGTCCCGCGCGCGGGTGCTCGACCTCCTCGATGATGGCCTCCACGGCGTGGGGCACCTCCTGGAAAGTGCGCCTGATCACCGCCTCGCGCACGAGCTCGGCCAGCAGCAGCTCGCGCGGCTGATCGGAGCTCTCGCCCGGAGCGAACATCAGCGGCCACTCGGGCATCAGCCCGAGCAGGTGCTCGACCAGTGCCTCCACCCCCGCGCCGGTGCGCGCGGAGATCGGAAACACCTCGCCGTCCAGCGCCAGCCCGGCGGTCTGCTGGAGCACAGCGGCCGTCGCCGCCCGGCTCAGGCGGTCCACCTTGTTGACCGCGATCGTCACCGCCAGCCCGGCCCGCGCGAGCGTTCCCGCGATGAACCGGTCGCCCGGACCGACTCCCTGCTCCCCATTGAGAATCAACAGCGCGGCGTCGGCTCCCTCGAGCTCGTGCTGCACCCGCCGGGCCATGCGCGCGGTCAGAGCGTCGCGCGGGCGCTGCACGCCCGGCAGGTCGACCAGCACGATCTGGGAGTCCCCGCGCGTACGCACGCCCCTGATTGCCCGGCGCGTGGTCTGCGGGCGATCGGAGACGATCGCGACCTTCTCCCCCACGACGGCGTTCACGAGCGTCGACTTGCCGACGTTCGGGCGCCCCGCGAGCGCGACGAAGCCGCTGCGCGTCACGCGCCGGCCCTCTCCAGCAGCTGGGCCTGCAGCGCGAGCATCTCGCCGTCGTCGGTCTCGTGATCCATCCCCACCAGGTGCAGCACCCCATGGACGATCGCCTCGCGCAGGTCGACCGTGTGCTCTGCACAGATCACCACGTCGCCCAGCTCGCGCGGCACACCGCCGTCGCTGGCGCCAGTGCCGGTGCCGGCGTCGGCCTGCGCGCCCTCCCCAGGCGGCCCCGCCGCCCCCGGAATCGAATCCAGGCCGTCGATCGGGAACGACAGCACGTCGGTCGGCTCGGGCTTGCCGCGATGCTCGCCGTTCAGTGCCGCGATCCGGTCTGCGTCGACGTACTCGATCGCCAGGTGCCCGTCGTGGACTCCCACCGAGGCGCTCGCAAGCGTGCACAGGCGCTCGACATCGGCCTGCGATGGCGCGCCGGGCGCGAGCTCGGCGCCGAAGACCTCGACCTCGATCACGGCGATCGGACCCCTAGGCGCGACGGCGCTCGGCGGAGTGCAGCCCCGGCGCATCGCGCCGGCCATGCTCGTCATAGGCCTTCACGATCCGCTGCACGAGCTTGTGCCTGACGACGTCCTCGCCGCCGAACCGCACGAACTCGATGCCCTCGACCGCGTCGAGCACCTCACCGACCGCGATCAGCCCCGACTGCTGCTCGCGCGGCAGATCGACCTGGGTGACGTCTCCGGTCACGACCATCCGCGAGCCGAACCCGAGACGGGTGAGGAACATCTTCATCTGCTCGGGCGTCGTGTTCTGGGCCTCATCGAGGATCACAAACGAGTCGTTCAAGGTGCGACCGCGCATAAAAGCCAGCGGCGCGATCTCGATCACGCCGCGCTCCAGGTGCTGGGAGACTCGCTCGGGGTCGAGCATGTCGTGCAGCGCATCGAACAGCGGGCGCAGGTACGGGTCGACCTTCGCCATCAGATCGCCCGGCAGGAACCCCAGCCGCTCGCCCGCCTCGACGGCCGGGCGCGTCAGGATGATGCGGTTCACCTCGTGTCGTGACAGCGCCGCGGCCGCCATCGCCACCGCGAGAAACGTCTTGCCCGTACCCGCTGGGCCGATCCCGAACGTGACCGTGCTCTGGCGGATGCAGTCCACGTAGCGCTTCTGGTTGACGGTCTTGGGCGCGACCTGCAGGCTGCGATGACGCCACACCACGTCCTCCAGCACCTGCGCGGGCGACTCGTGGGCGTCCAGCGCCCCCGTCACCGCCGCGATCGTCCCCGGCCCGATCTGATGCCCGCGCGAGATCAGATCGGACAGCTCGCGCACAACCCGTTCGCCGACCCGCGTCTCGCCCTGCTCGCCGTCGAAGGTGATCAGGTTCCCGCGCAGGAACACCCTGCACTGCAGATGCGCCTCCAGCGCGCGCAGCACCGCATCCTGACTGCCCGCCAGCTCGGCGGCGACGTCGTTGGGAAGCTCGATCTGCGTCCTCATCAGCCGCTGCTGCTGCTGCTGCTGCTGCTGCCGCCGCCGCCGCTGTTGCTGTTGCTGCCGCTGCCGCGCACACCGCGCACGCCGTTCGCCCGCAGGCTCGAGGATGCCCGCACGGCCCTCATCCGCCGAGCGCTGCCTTGACCAGGCCCGACACCCGTCCGCCCTCGGCGCGACCGTCGACCGCCGCCATCGCCGAGCCCATCGCGCGACCCATGTCTCGCACCGACTCCGCTCCGCTCTCGCGCACGGCGCGCTCGACGATCTCGCGCAGCTCCTCGTCGGAGAGCTCCGCCGGCAGGTAGGACCCGATCAGCCTCGCCTCGGCCTCCTCGCCGTCGGCGAGATCGTCGCGTCCGGCCTCGCGATAGGCCCTGGCGGCCTCCAGCCGGCGCTTGCGCTCGCGCCTGAGCACAGCCAGCTCGTCATCGGAGCCTTCCTTGGCGGCCTTCTGCAACTCGGATAACACCAGGCGCAGCGCGCTCACGCGCTCTTTTTCGCCCGCGCGCATCGCACCCTGCACGTCCCCTTTGACCGTGTCGAGTATCGCCATCTCGATTCAGGATACGCCGTCGCGGTGGGTTGCATGTGTCGATCCCGCGATGCGAGCCGCTGCCACGGGCAGGCACGCGAGCGCGAGGTCGAGCGATTAGGGTCCCGTCCGTGGACGACTCCCTCTACGCCGACGCGCTCGCCCCGTTCCTGGCCGAGGCTCAGCGCCTGCGCCCGCCGGACGCCGAGGTGATCGACGCGCACACCCACCTCGGCCTGGACGAGGACGGGCGCTCGCTGGCGCTGGATCAGCTGCTGGACCAGCTCGACGCCGCCGGCGCGCGGCGCGCCTGCGTGTTCCCGCTGCACGACCCCGAGCGCAGGCCCGCCTACCGCACTCCCAACGACCGGATCATCGCGTGGGCCTCGGAAAGCGAGGGGCGGCTGACGCCGTTCTGCCGCCTGGACCCCGCCGAAGACCCGATCGGCGAGGGCGAACGCTGCCTGGCCGCCGGCGCGCGCGGCATCAAGCTGCATCCGCGCGCGCAGGACTTCGTGTTCGACGGCCCGCACATGCGGGCGATATTCGCGCTCGCCGAAAGTGCCCGGGTACCGATCCTGATTCACGCCGGCCGGGGCCTGCCGGCGCTCGCCGACGGGCTCGCGGACCTCGCCCTGAGCCACCCCGACGTCGTGTTGATCCTCGCCCACGGCGCGATCTGCGACCAGGGCATCCTGACCTCGCGCTTGGCCGGCCATCCCGGCGTGCTGTATGACATCTCGTGTTTTTTCCCGCTCGACGTGATCGAGCTGTTCGCGCGCGCGCCCGCCGAGCGGATCGTGTTCGCCTCGGACCCTCCCTACGGGATGCCCGCCACCACCCTCTACCTGGCGCTGCGCGTGGCGGCGCAGGCGCGCCTGGACGAGACCGCCACCAGGGACGTGCTCGGCGCGACGATGGCCGGCCTGCTCGACGGCCGCGGGCTGCCGGCGGCCTCGCCGCCACGGCGGGGAGCGTCGATCACGCTCGACGGCCGTCTGGCCCGCGTCTACAACTACGCCAGCCTCACGGGCCCGGCCCTGTTCGCAGGAGTCCCCGAGCAGGCGCTGGCGATGCTCGACATGGCGCTCGCCGCCTGCCGCGACCTCGAGCCCGGCGATGTCGGCGAGGCGCTCGAGACGATCGGATCGGCTCTGCGCGCCGCGCGCGTCCTGCTGGGGAGCCCCGACGGCGTGCGCCCGGCGATCGACCTCGTCTACCGCGCGATCGTCCGCGCCGCGACCGAGCTGCCCGATCCGGCCTGAGGACCGTTCACGAGCCGGCCCGCAGCCACACGGCGGCCCACTCGCCGCTCTGCCGGCGCTCGCGCTCGTACATGCCGTGGCGCTCGGCGTATGCGCCAACGATCTCATCGACCTCGCCAACCAGCAGCCCGCCCGCCAGCAGGTGCGACGGCGCGGACGGGATCGCCCTCGCCAGGTCGAGCAGCAACGGACGCAGCAGGTTCGCCACAACGACGGGCCGGCGTTCCCATTCGCGCGAGGAGCCCGACACACCCCCTCGATCCTCGCCCGTCAGCGGCAGCGGATCCGCGCGCAGGTCCCGGCGCCTGACGTCGATGCTCACATCGTTGACCCGCGCGTTCTCGCCAGCCGCACGCACGCTCTCGCGGTCGTGGTCGAGTCCGATCACCGGTCCGTAGCCGAGCTTCGCCGCGGCGATAGCCAGCACCCCCGATCCCGTGCCCACATCCAGCAGCGGTCCTTCCCCGGGCTCACTCGCGACCAGCTCGAGCAGCAGTCCCAGGCACAGCTGCGTGCTCGCGTGCCCTCCTGTTCCAAACGCCTGGCCAGGATCGAGCACGATCTCGACCGCTTCCGCCGCGCCGCCCCCAGAAGCCTCCCAGGGCGGGCGTACATATAAAGACGGAACCCGCCCCCGGGCGGGAGAGTCGATCAGGACGGGCTTGTGAAACTGCTTCCAGCGCTCCTCCCAGTCATCGGCCACCTCGCGGCTGCAGACCTCGACGAGCGCCGTGCCCACCGCCGCCCGCAGATCGGGGAGAGCAGGAAGCTCGCCCGGCGACCCGTACACCGCGTACTCGACGAGACCCTCCTCGAGCGCCACCTCCTCGACACCCCCGGGAGCGAGCTCGAGCAGCTCGCCCAGCACGATCTCCGCGTCCGCACCGGCGACGCGCACCGCGAGCCGGATCATCACCTCCGCTCCGACACACGCTCAAACCGGCCCCGGAGCCCGTTACCGCGCCGGCGCCGAAGCCCGCTCCGCGGACACGAGCAGCGATCGGCCGGTGCTCTCGCCACCCGCTCTCTCACCCCCGGCTCGCTCATCCCCGGCCCGCTCACCCGGAGTGACCGCGCAGAGCGCGGCGCAGCTTGGCGAGCATCGACTCGTCCGAGCGCATGTTCTCCTCGGTGAGCGTGGCCTGCAGGCGCCCGATCAGCTCGCGCTGCTCCTCGCTGAGACGCCTGGGGATCACGACGTTCATGACGATCTTCAGATCGCCCCGGCGGCGGCCGCCCCGCAGTGACGGCATCCCCGCACCTCGCAGCGTGATCACCTCGCCGGGCTGCGTCCCCTGGGGCACCTGCACCGGGGCCGTACCCTCAAGCGTCGGGGCCTGCAGCGTCCCGCCCAGCGCCGCGAGCGGCGCGGGCACGTCGAGCGCGGTGATCAGATCCTCGCCTTCGCGCACGAACCGCTCGTCCTCGCGAACCCTCACCAGCACATACAGATCGCCCTCGGGCGCGCCGGCTTCGCCCGCGTGGCCGCGCCCCGAGAGCCGGATGCGCTGACCGTCGGAGATCCCAGCAGGCACATCCACATCGAGCTCGCGCCGAACCGCCTTGCGCCCGGAGCCACGGCACTCGCGGCACGGCTGCTTGGCCACGCGACCGTCTCCGTGGCAAACGTCGCAGACGATCGTGCGTGCCATCTGCCCGAACGGCGTGTGGGAGACCGCCTGCAGCTGCCCGTGCCCGCCGCAGCGCTCGCAGGTCTCGATCGGGGTGCCCGGCTCGGCGCCGTTGCCGTGGCAGTGCTCACAGCGCTCGACCGCCTCGAACGCAACCGGCACCTTCGCGCCCTTCGCCGCCTGCAGGAGATCAACCTCGACCGCCACCGCCAGATCGCCGCCCGGCGCTGGACCAGACCGTCCACCGAACGGGCTGGCGCCCCCGAAGAATGCGTCGAACAGGTCTCCGATCGAACCAAACGCGTCGAAGTTGGGGGCGTATCCACCGGAGCGCAGCCCCTCATGGCCGTAGCGGTCATACGTGGCGCGCCGCTCGGGGTCTGACAGGATCTCGTTGGCCTCGGCGGCCTCCTTGAACTTGGCTTCTGCCTCGGGGTCGTGCGCGTTGACATCCGGGTGCAGCTCCATCGCGAGCGCGCGAAAGGCCTTCTTGATCTGCTGCTCCGATGCGTCGCGCTGCACCCCCAACACCTCATACGGATCGCGCGGCGTCGAGGTCCGGCTCATCGATAGCGGCTCCCGCACATGGTGCGGCTCGATCGAGGGTTCCCGCTCATCATGCTTCGGCGTAGGCGTCTTCGACGAACCGCGAGAGCTCGTGCGCGGCCTCGCGCACCGTCACGATCGCCCCGGCGTAGTCCATCCGCACCGGCCCGATCACAGACACGGCGCCCAGCTTGCGCCCGCCCACACCGTAGGCGGTGGCGACCAGTCCGAGCGAGCGCATCGCCGGAATCTCGTTCTCGTGGCCAATCCGCACATACACGCCCTGCTCGCCGAGCGCCGTGCGCAAGACGCGCAGCAGCGCCACGCGGCGCTCGAGCATGCTCATCAGCTCGTTGACCTGGGCCGTGTCCTCGATCATGCCGGTGCCGAGGAGCCGCGCCGCGCCGCCCACATACAGCGCGTCCTCGCTGTCGGTGTCGATCTCGCCGAACGCCGGCGCCAGCCGCGCCAGGAACGCGAGCTCTCTCGCCGACAGGCTCGGGTCGATCAGGCGCTGGTGGCGCATGCGCGCCCCCAGACCCGTGCCGAGCAGCCGCTCGTTCAGGTACTCCCCCGCCCACGTCACGAGCCCGGGGTCGACCGCATCCTCGAAGGTGACCATCATCTTCGAGACCCCGCCTGTGGAGGTGATGATCACCACCACCACGACCTGCGGCTGCAGCGAGAGCACCTCGATGTGCTTGATGCTCGCGCTGCTCAGGCCCGGGGCGGACACCACCGCCAGCAGATTGGTCACCTGCGAGAGGGTCTCGGTGGTCGTGCGCACCGCCTCCTCGACTTCGCGGCGCATCAGCGAGAGCTCCAATCGCGGCGGCGCCCCGCGGGCGGGCTGCAGCCCCTGCCCGGAGGCGAGCATACGATCGACCACGTAGCGCTGGCCGGCGTCCGTCGGCACCCTCCCCGCCGACACGTGCGGATGGGCCAGCAGGCCGTGCTCCTCCAGCAGCGCCAGCTCGCCCCGCACCGTCGAGGCGCGGCAGTCGAGCTCGGGGTCGACCGCGATCGACCTCGACGCGACCGGCTGGCCCGTGCGCAGGTAGTCGTCCACCACCTTGCACAGGATCGTCTCTTGCCGGGCCGTCAGGGTCTGCATCGCCCTGACGATTCTAGGTCGCTCCTCGACGGCGCCCGTCCCGCGCGATCCTCACAGCTGCAGCTCGGCCTCCGCGTTGCGCACGATCTGCTTGCCCGCCTGCTCGGCGACCGTGTCCACGATCGCGCGCCCGTCGCGCTGCTCGCGCACGGTGCCCTTGACGACGACCTCCTGCTCGGGCACGCCCATGCCGCGAAACTGCACCGACAGGCGCTTGAGATGCTCGGGACCGCCCGCGGCCTCGGTCTGCGCGCGCGCAACCTGGGCCATCGTCCACAGGCCGTGCAGGATCCGCCCGGGCAGGCCCACCGCACGGGCAAACTCCTCGTCGATATGTATGGGGTTGAAGTCACCCGAGGCGCCGGCGTAGCGCACGGTCATGTACTTGTCGGGCGTGACCTTCACCTCGGGGATCTCGCCGCCGACTCGCAGACTCTCGTTGGCCATAACCTCACACTCCTCGCACGATGTAGGTCCAGGTGCCGCGACAGACCTGCTCGCCGCGCTGGTTGGTCGATATCGATTCGAACACGTAGTAGCCGCGCCCGTCGGCTTCGGAGATGTCCTTGACGGAGGCGGTCGTCGTGATCTCATCGCCGGCCACCACCAGCTGGCCCCACTGAAACTCCTGCCCGCCGTGGACCATCAGCGCGAAGTTGAGCTCGATCTCCGGGTCGAAGATCGGCGGCCCCACTGAGGGGGCGCTGTAGACGACAGCGAACATCGGCGGCGCCACGACGTCGTCGTAGCCGGCCTCGCGGGCGGCCTGCACATCGAGGTGGATCGGGTTCGTCTCCCCGACCGCGCGCGCGTACTCCTTGATCTTCTCCCGGCCCACCGCATAGGTGGTGGGCTCGTATGTCTTGCCGATCGCTTGGGTGTTCACTGGCACCTGGCTGGCTCCTTGACGCGGGCTGTTGTCAACTGCGGGGCCGCCATGGCGACCGCGGCGCCAGTTTACGCGCACGCCCCGCCCGAGGGGTTGCCGCCGGCTGCGAGCCCGCCGGATCGAGCCGTTGTGAGGTGGTCGGGATGCGCAGAGAGAGAGAGAGAGGGGGGGGAGCAAGAGAGCAGAGGGTTGAAGCCGGGACACAGGACGCTTGAAGCTCGGCCACACAACACTCTTGGGACGTTAGGCCGACCCCGCGACTATGCCGACACTGTCGCAGCGATCCTGAGTAGGGCGGGCTTCTCGGACCTGGGGAGGGCAAAAACGTCGGCATAGTTAGCCCCGATGCCGCACGAGCGGCGTCCACTGACGCGCTCGCATCCACGCGAAAGCAGCACTCCGGCCACGCGCGCGGAGGAAGCGTTTCTAACTGAGCGTTGCGGCGATGAATCCCGCGTAAAGGGCCAGAATGATGGCGGCTCCGGGTCGTCGCATGCCGCCGCGAGCGGCGAGTAGCCCGATGGTCGCGACCATCGCAGCGGCGAGTAGTGCGAGGTCGAGCTGATTCTGGGCCGACTTGGCGGTTAGCGCGACGAAGAGCGATGGGAGGGCGACGCCGGCGACGAGGTTGATCGTGTTGCTGTTCAGTGTCTCGGTGACGAGCGCGGCCCCGCGTCGTGCTCGCCCGAGCCGAACGCCGGTGAGAGCGTTGGGGAGGCTTGTCAGGGGTCCAAGGATGAGCGCGCCGACGAGCCCGGATGCGAGGCCCCATCTGGTGCCGAGGGTGAGCGCTGCCTGAACCATCCCGAAGCTCCCACCGACGATCACTGTGATGTCGACGGCCATGAGGACAAGCTGTTGGTGCGTCGCGAACTCCGGGATCGCATGTGGGGGGTGATGCGCCTGCGCGTCGCCGGTGTCCTGTTCGAGGACGAGCCTGGCGACTCGCCGGAGCCCAACTCGGCACGCCAGGTCATAGCCACCGAGTACAAGGAGAAGGTAGGGGGCGAGGACGCACGCGAGCATGACGATCGCGGCGGCTACGGGCACCCATCCGAGAAGCAGTGCGATGACGATCGCGGTGATGACCAGGCCAGCGGTCCCCTCGAGCAGCAGCGTCTTGCGCGGGACAAGGACCGAGCCCGCGAGCAGCGCACTAACTCCCAACATCGCGGCGAGGTTGAATGTGTTGGACCCGACGATAACGCCCACGCTCGCGTCGTGCGCTCCTTTGATCAGGGCCACCAGGGCGGAGGACACCTCCGGCCCGTCGGCCGCGATCGCCGTCAGCAGCCCGATCGACACCTCTGAGAGTCCGAACTTCGCGCCGAGCCGGTCAAGTCGCCGCGCAAACGTCGCAGCCGCCACCAGCGTGACAACGAGAGAGACGACGAACAACGTCACAGCGACCCCTACTCCCACGCGCCGACTCCTGGGCGGAGGATGGACGGACGCGCGATCACGGTTCGCCCGCGGAGGCGCCGTGGCCTGGCGTCACGTCCAGGGCCACCGTCGCTAGGCGGACAACCATGTGGAGCGTGCCGGGCTCTGCCCCGACCGCGAGCGGGCTATTCGCGTCGTTGGCCAGCTGCTTCGCCAACGCGACGCCCATCGGCTCGACCGGGCGCGGAGCTTCGAGCCGACCCACGAGTTCCATGAGGGCGTCGGCCTCCGCGAGAATCTCACTGCGCGCCAGCGGAGCGGAGCCGAAACGGTCAGTCGACGCCTTCCCAGCAGCCGCGACTGTGCGACGCAACTGTCGCGCGTTGCCGGGGCGAACGCGTCCCCTACACAGCTGCGCCGCCCGCATCCCGAGCGCCGGATCGGAGCGCGGATCGACACCAGCGGCAAGCTGGTCGTCGAGAACACGACGCCGCGTGAGAACGGCTATGCGCGCGGAAGACGGAACGATCGACAGGAAGGCCACGGGCACGCTCCAACGGTCGGGAAACCCATTGCCGACCAGTCTTCCCGGCGAACCAGGATGGAAGCTTACTCGAACCGAACCTCCGCCACGGTCCGAGTGTCGCTTGGCGCGAGAAGCAGCACTCTCGCGATAGCTCGGAGACGACCACTGCGGACGACCTCCGAGCGCGTCGGCTGAGGACGGCCACACGCCTGCATCGAGCGGCGTAAGCGATCGTCGCGAGCCGGCGCTGGGACGAGCGCAGCTCGTCCCAGCGGGCACGCCGCAGGCCGGCACACGGGCGCTCGCATCTGGGCGAGAGCGAGCGCTAGCACTTCGTGTGCCGCGCTAGCGTTTCAGGCAGGCAAATGAAACCTCCAACGTCATGCGACCACAGCCACCGTCGCGCCGTGGTCCGCGTGCGCTTCGGCGTCGGTGTCTGGCGTCTCGCCGTTGCCGCCTTTCTGTGCTACTCCGGCTTCTGGTGGGGAGTGCTCCTAATAGCGCCGGCGGCGCTGCACTTCTACCTCGGCTGCCGCCTGCAGCGCAGCCGTCCAGAGGGTGCCGCTTCAGCCGTCAGGCGCCCGGGGTCGCGCCGCTGATTGGACGCTGAGGCGGCGACGGCTCCGCGCTCACGGCTGCGGTCTCAGCCCTTCGATCGAGAATGGCGTAGGCCCAGAGCTTCACCTGGTCTAGTAGCAGGATCCATACGATCGCATAGCCCCAGGCGAGCGCGATGAGATCCCACGGCAGTGGCTTCATCAGCAGGCCGGTGGCGGCGATTGTGGTCGCGAGGATCTGCGTCCCGACGACCGCGACGAGGAGGATGCGGGCGGGGTGCGGATGGGACCACAGGCGCCCGCGGGTGCGGGCGACGAACAGCGTGAGATGCCCGGCGACGGAGAGCTTCAGGTACATCAGCGTCTGCGCCTCTGCGTGGCTGATACCGAGCAGCCCGACCGCGATCGCCAGGAGCGAGAAGGACTCGATCACCCCTGCGAGGCCGAGCACGCTGGCGATGATCAGGATCTCTCTGAGATCCCAGCGCTCCGGTCTGGGTGAGGGCCGGACGCGGTCGTAGGCGATCGTGAGGATGGCGGCGTCGTTGAGGATCGCCAGCAACACGATCTGGATCGGCGTGACCGGGAAGAAGTCGAACACGACGATCGAGACGGTCACGAACAGAACTACGCGGATCGTCTCGGTGATCCGGTAGATCGCGTAGTTGCTCATCCGCCGGAACACCTCCCGCGACCGGTGGATCGCCTCGATGATCACCGACAGCCCGGGCGAGAGCAGGACGATGTCGGCCGCGGCCCTCGCGGCGTCGGTCGCGCCCGACACGGCGATGCCGGCGTCGGCACGGCTGAGCGCCGGGGCGTCGTTGACCCCGTCGCCGGTCATCCCGACGATGTGACCCCTGGCCTGCAGGGCTCTGACGATCCGGTACTTGTCCTCGGGCACGACCTGCGCGAAGCCGTCGGCCGACTCGACCCTGTCAGCGAGCCCCTCGCCCTCGAGCTCCGCTATCGCGCTCGCTTCGAGGATCTCCTGCCCCATCCCCACCTCGCCCGCGATCTGGCGGGCGATCTCGACCCGGTCACCGGTCACCATCTTCACCACGACGCCCAGGCGGCGCGCCTGTTCGAGGGTCTCCTTCGAGTCGTCTCGGGGCGGGTCCTGGATCGCGAGCACCCCCCGAAGCTGCCAGTGCTCGTCATCTGCGCGGGCCACCGCGAGTGCCCGGTAGCCCCTGCGGGCGAAGGCCTCGGTGATCTCGGACACGCGCTGCTTCGCTTCGGTCGAGTCTCCGGCCAGGTCGAGGATCGCCTGCACGGCGCCCTTCGCCACCCGGCACTCAGCGCCGCCGGGCAGCCTCACCCGCGCCTCGGCGCGCTTGCGCTCGGCGTCGAAGGGCTCTGACTCGAGCACCTCATAGCCCGCCGGTGGATGCGCGAGCACCGCGAGGATCGCCTGATCGATCGGGTCGCTGCCGTCGTGCTCGGCCGTCAGCGCCGCCTCCAGGAGGATCTCATCACGATCGACGTCACCGGCGATCGCGGCGACGTCCACGATCGCGAGCTCGTTCTTGGTGATCGTCCCGGTCTTATCCGCGCACAGCACATCCACGCCGGACATCTCCTCGACCGCCGGCAGGTGGCTGACCACGGCCTCGCGCTTGGCCAGGTAGCGCGCGCCGACCGCCATCGTCACCGACAGCACCGCCGGCAGCGCGACGGGGATCGAGGCGATCGTGACGACGAGCGCGAACTCGAGCGTTTCGGTCACGCTCGCGCCGCGCAGCAGCGAGACGACCACGATCACGCCGACCAGGCTCATCGCGATCGCGATCAGATACCTGCCGATCGAGAAGATCGCGGCCTGGAAATGGCTCTGCGGACCCTCCGCGCCCGTCAGCTCGGCCGTGCGGCCAAACTGCGTATGGGAGCCGGTCGCGAGCACCCGCACATGAGGTGAGCCCCTCGAGACGATCGTCCCGGAGTAGACACCGTCCCCGGGCCCCTTCTCGACCGGCAACGACTCTCCCGTCAACGCCGACTCGTCGGCCTCCGCCGTCCCAACGAGTATCCGCCCATCCGCGGGGATCACATCGCCGCGGCCGAGCACGATCAGATCGCCAGGCACCAGCTGCTCGGCCTCGACGGTCTTCCATTCGCCGTCGCGCCTCACCTGAGCCTGTTTGGCGAGACGCTCCTTCAGCGCCTCGATCGCGTTGGCGGCCTGGTGCTCCTCCCAGAAACCCACCACCCCGTTGAGCAGCAGCAGCGCCAGAATGATCCCGAAGTCCGCCCAGCGAGCGGTCACCGCGGTCAGGACGACTGCAGCCTCGATCATCCACGGGATCGGCGCCCAGAAATGCGACAGCAGCTCGAGCACGACGCTGCGCTCGTGCTCTTCGAGCGCGTTGGGGCCGTAGCGCTCCAGACGGGCTCCCGCCTCATCGCTGCTCAAGCCCTGCTCCGGCTCGAGCAGCTCGTCGGTTCGGCGGTCCTGCTCGCTTCGCTGGTCGCTGACGCCCCCCAATCCGCCCTCGCCTTTGGGGGTGCTCTGTTCGGTTTCGAGGGGCGGGTGAAGGGGCTGATCGCGCTCGACGCTCATGAGGGCCTCGAGCCGACGGCTACGCCTGCACGGTCGCGGGGTCGTAGGTCATCCTGCCCGTCATCCGAGGAGACCCCGAAGCGCGGCGAGATGGTCGCGCAACAGTCGGGGGAGCAGAAACCGTTCGCACACCCGCTCCATTCCGGCGGCGCCCATCCGCTCCGCTGCGAGGGGGTTCTCCAGCAGCTCGGTGACGCGGGCCGCGAACTGCTCGGTGGAGTCCGCGAGGTAGCCACCGACCCCATCCTGCAGCTGCTGGGGGATCCCACCGGCGCGGCCGGCGACCATCGCCGTGCCCTTCCACAGCGTCTCGGATACCACGAGCCCGAATCCCTCGCGCGTGCTCTTCTGGATCGCCACGTCAGCCACGCGCTGAAACGCGTTCACCTCGTGGTTTGAGACCCCCATCTGGTCGGTCAGCAACAGGCAGTCACGCTCGCCCGCGGTCTCGCGCTCGATCTGCTCATAGATGCGCCAGCCCTCCGGGTCATCGGTCGCCATCGAGCCGACGAGCGCGAGCTGCAGGGTGGGGAACGTCTCCCGCACCCGCCGCCACACCTCGACCACCCCGAGCGGGTCCTTCCACGGGTCAAAGCGCGAGACCTGCAGCAGCAGCGGCTCCGCCAGATCGACACCCAGCGCCGCGATGGTCCGGCGCGCCAGATAGTCGGGCAGACGCTGGTTCTTGGAGCTGATCGGGTCGATCGCCGGGACCAGCATCGCGGTCGGGATCGCGAGGTCCGGCGGGACGAACTCCTCCAGGGTGAACGCGGCCAGCTCGTGCAGCTCTACATATGGACGCAGGAACTCCCATACCGGCGGGTGGGGAGCGGATGAGTCGATGTGGCAGCGCCAGATCCAGTGATCGGCGCGATCGGGTGCGAAGCTGCGTACCGCCGCGGGCTGGGGGTCGTGCACGACGATCGCGTCCCAGTGGCCCTCGAGGGCCTTGGCGTTCGCCTCGTTGTGTTGCAGGTACTCCTCGCGCTCCGTCTCTGAGAGGTCTATCTCCATGCCCTGCAGGCCGTTGTGGATCCTCTTGGTCACCTCGAAGAACCGGGGATCGCCGGCGATCACCCTCCACTCCGTCTCGATCCCGAGGTCGCGCTCCAGGGGGACGAGCGAGCTCAAGAGCTCCGCGACGCCGCCCCCGGTCGCGGTGGCGCTCAGCTCCAGCACACGCAAACCACGCAGCTGCGAGGCGAGCTCGCGCACCTCGCCCACGAGCTCGTCGCCTACGAACTCGCGGTAGACCTCCAGCGCCCTGCGCTTGACGCTCACCCGTCGGGGACTGGCGGTCGAACCTCGCATTGAGGTCATCGTCTCACGTCTCCTTCAGCCCGGTGCTGACGCTCGCTGACGGCGGACGCCCGCTCCGCTGTCAGCCATCGTCCTCGCCGGACTCGCGCACAGCCGCGACCACAAGCTCGGTAGGGACACCCCAGCTCGTGATCACCTCGCGCCGCTCGACCCGCCACGAGTCGGGCGCGAGCAGGCCCTCAAGCTCGATCGGACGGCAGCCGCCCAGCAGCGCGGGCCAGCGCTGTGCGAGCGCCCCCCATGCACGGGACACGACCCGCCCGGCGGGCGTGACCCCCTCGGTCAGGCCGGCGAGGCACAGCAGTCCCGAGGGCGCGAGCAGACGGTGCGCCTCAGTCAGCAGCGCCCGCGCGTGCTCATCGGAGAGCAGATCGAGCACGTACGTCGCTACGAAGCGGTCGTATTCGCCGTCGGCGCCCGGCAGCGCGCGTGCCGGCGGGTCGAGCAGCGCCACCTCCGCGCGCGGCGACCACGGCCGCAGCCTTGCGCGCGCGAGCGCGATCATCCGCGGGCTCACATCGACACCCACGTAGCGTGCATCGGGCGCCAGGCGCTCCCGCAGCAAGAGGTCCGCGTGGCGTCCCGTGCCACAGCCGAGCTCGAACACCGACCCGGCCCGCTCGAACGCTCCCAGCTTCGCCAAGCGCTGCGTCACCGCGTCCTCGTAGAAGCTCTGCGTGTCTTGGACGCGTCCGATCCGGTCATACACCCGGCGCGCCTGCTCGGCGGTCAACGGCAACGTCGCCTCGCTCTCTGTGCGTGAGTCGTGTGCATGCAATACTAGACCATAGAAACCGACGAGTCGGTTTACTTGACAACCCACGAGTCCGGAAGTCGCCCGTGCCCAAGCTTCGTCCCGAGACCCGCCTGGAGCGTCGTCAGCTGTTGATCGACGCAGCGTGGCGCTGCGCCGCGGTGCGTGGCTTTCGCGACCTCACGGTCGACGACGTGTGCGCTGAGGCGGGCGTGAGCAAGGGCGCCTTCTACGGGTACTTCCAGCAGAAGCAGGATCTGCTGCTCGCGCTGCTGCAGGACGACGCTGCCGCGCTCGACCGCGAGCTCGAGCGGATCACGAGCACCAGCTCCTCGGGAATCGAGCGGGTGCGACACTTCACGCAGGCGATGCTCGCACGGGGCGAGGACGCGGCGCGCGTCCAGGTCCGCGCCGACCTCTGGGCCGACCTGTTGACCGAGGATGCCGTCCGCCAACGCCTCGCCGAGGCGACCCAGCGGCGGCGCGCGCTCGTGCGCTCGTGGATCGAGGAGGCAGTCGCCTCCGGCGAGCTGGTCGCGATCCCTGCCAACGCGCTCGCCTCGATCCTGCTCGCGCTGGCGGACGGCCTCATGCTCCACGGCGCACTCGACCCGGGCGCGTTCCGCTGGCGCAACATCCACCGCGCGATGGACGTGATGCTCGCCGGCATCGAGGCGGCTTGAACAGGTGAGCGACACGAGCCGGTCACGCGTCGGCGAGGACACCACCAGGCCCAAAGGCTGCGAGAGCGACACGCAGATCGGGCAGGCCGACGAGATGGCCGCGGCCGGCGAGCCCATCGCCCAAAGCACTGACAGGAGCGTGCAGGCGCCGCGTCGGGCTGTGCTCGCCTCGCGCTGGCGCGAGCGGCTGCAGCGTTCGGCTGCGTGTGGCCAGCGCGGGCTGATGGCTCTGGCGCTGCTGGTCGGCGCCGGCGCCGGGTTGGGAGCGATCGCGTTCCGCTACATGATCCTCGGCTTCACCTACCTGTTCACCGGCCACAACGACTTCAGCGCGGCCGGTCACGCGAGCAACCCGCTGGTCTCCGGTCTGGGAATCTGGTTCGTGCTGCTGGTGCCGATCATCGGCGGGCTGATCTACGGTCCGCTCGTGTCCCGGTTCGCGCCCGAGGCGCGCGGGCACGGCGTGCCCGAGGTGATGTACGCCGTCAACAGGCTCGGCGGCCGGATGCGCCCGCAGGTACCCATCGTCAAGTCGCTCGCCTCGGCGCTTTGCATCGGCTCGGGCGGGTCGGTCGGACGCGAGGGACCGATCGTGCAGATCGGCTCGGCGCTCGGCTCTGTCACCGGCCAGGCGCTGCGCCTGCCCGAGTCCCAGCTTCGCCTGCTCGTGGCCTGCGGCGCGGCGGGCGGGATCTCCGCGACGTTCAACGCTCCGATCGCCGGCGTGTTCTTCGCGCTGGAGCTGATCCTCCGCAACTTCGAGACCCGCTCGTTCGGGCTGGTCGTCCTCAGCTCGGTCACGGCCGATGCGATCGGCCGTGCGGCATTCGGAAGCCACCCGTTCCTCTCCCTCCCGTCATTCACGTTCAGCTCGCCGCTGGAGCTGCTGCTCTACGCCGGCCTCGGCGTGCTGGCGAGCGGTGTCGGCGTGGCGTTCATACGCGTGCTCTACAGCGGCGAGGACATCGCCGACCGCTTGTGGGCCGGCCGCCCCGACTGGCTGCGCCCAGCCGTCGGCGGGGTACTGCTCGGACTGCTGCTGCTCGCGGTCCCCGAGATGTACGGCGTCGGCTATCCCGTGCTGCAGAAAGCCGTCGCGGGGCACTATGTGATCCTTGTTCTGGTCGGCCTGCTGGCGACGAAGATCCTGGCCACCAGCCTGACAATGTGGATCGGCGGATCGGGCGGCGTGTTCGCACCGTCGCTGTTCATGGGCGCGATGCTCGGCAGCGCGTACGGCGGAATCGTCCACGGCCTCGCGCCGCAGCTGGCAGTTGCCGCAGGAGCCTATGGGTTGGTGGGGATGGGCGCGGTGTTCGCCGCCTCCTCGCGCGCCCCTATCACTGCCGTCTTGATCATCTTCGAGCTGACCGGTGACTACCGGATCATCCTGCCGCTGATGATCGCGATCGTCGTCGCGACCACGCTCAGCCACGCGATCACGAGCGACAGTATCTACACCCTCAAGCTGCGCCGACGCGGAATCGACATCGACGCGCCGCCCCCGTCGAGTCCGATGGCGCGGGTCACAGTCGCTCAGGCGATGGGCAAGCTCCCGCGGCCGCTCGCACCCGAGCAGCCGCTGCGTGATGTCCTGCGCCGCTTCGCCGCCGAGCGAACCGACGTACTGCCGGTGATCGACCTCAATGGCACGCTGCTCGGCGTCATCGCCGCCGCCGACATCGAGCAGGCACTCGCCGGGACGACAAACGAGCTCACCGCCGCCTCGCTCATCCACACCGCGCCCGAGCTGCGCGCCGACCAGTCGCTCAAGGACGGCGTGCGAGCACTCGCCGCCAGCGACGACGACGGGCTGCCAGTCTTGGACACACACGGCGACGGCGTCGTCGGCTGGCTCACGCATCGCCGCCTGCTCCGCGCCTACAACGCTCACCTCGACGAGCACTGAAGCGCGATCACCGCGCGCTGGCAGCGGGCGCGGGATCGGTCTGGGTCAAGATCTCCCCGAAAGTTCGCCCGGTCCGGCGACGGTACACAACCTCGAACAAGAAGCTCCCCGCAAGCGTGAGGCCGAGAGCGATCGCCGATGTCGGCGCAGTGTCGATCATGTGGTAGAGGACGACGCCGAACAGGGAGAGGCATGTGACTGCCGACGCGATCACCGGCCACGCCTTGGCCCCCGTCTGCGCTCGTATCCGTATGTGGCCGATATTGACGGCCGAGTACACCAGCAGGAAGGCCGCGCTTCCCATCGAGGCGACGGAGCTCAAGGGAAAGATCAGGACGAATATGAGAACCAGCCCAGACGTGATGAACAGCCCCTCGACATCACGACCCCAGAGCTTGCGGTCAAACGCCGGCGGCAGACCACCGTTCTTGGCTATCTGATACGCGACGTTCGTAGATCCGAACAAGGTCGCGTTGACCGCCGAGGCGGTCGAGAGCAACGCCGCGACCGCGATCAATCTGAAGCCCGCTTGGCCCAGGGACGGCTTGGCGGCGACGGCCAGGGCGGAGTCGCCGAGTCCCTTCAGGACATGCAGCGGCACGTTGGTCACCACGCCCGTGGAGACGAGCACGTAGATCACGATCGCAACCGCCACGCTGCCGTAGATCGCAAGCGGAAGCTCGCGCCTCGGGTTCGCCATGTTCGCCGCGGCGTTCGTGATCAGGCCGAAGCCCTCGTAGCCGACGAACAACACCCCGGCACCGGTGAAGATCGCCAGCGGCCCCGGCCAGGTGGTTGGCGAGATACGAGACGCCCCACCTCCGGGCAACGCGATGAACGCCGCCGCGATGAACACGATGAGGATCGCCACCTTGACGATCACGATCACCGACTCCGCCCGACCCATGATCCGGCTGCCGAGAAAGTTGATCGCCGTGAAGGCGAGCACGACACCCACCGCCCACACCTTCGACGGAAGGTTGATAAAGGTGGCCGCGTAGGCCGCAAACCCCGTGGCGTACAGGGCGATCGTGATTATGTAGCTGAAGTATTGAAAGAGGTTCAGTGAGCCCGAGGTCACGCCTTCGCCATAGCCGCGAACCAGGAAGGTGACGGCGCCCCCGACACTCGGGAACGTTCGGCCGAGCGCGACGTAGCTGTAGGCGGCAAGGCCCGCAACGACCCCGCCGATCGCGAAGGAAAGGGGCATGGCGGAACCAGCGATGCTCGCCACGACCCCCAGGATCGAGAAGATCCCCGCACCGATCATGCCGCCCACCCCGATGCTCAGGGCGGCGAGCAGTCCGATACTCGGCTTGTTGGAAGACTCTGCCATCCGCTCGCCGCTTCGCTGGAGGATTTTCAGCCGAGCGCACCGCGGAAGCTACCGTACCGATACGCCTGCCCTAGCGCACGTCCAGGCGTCCGAACGCGACGTTTGCCGCGAGTGCTGCGACGATCGCCACGCCGACGAGCACCGCGAATGACGCGAGGCCGGCTCCGCTGGCGAGCTGGTTGTTGCCAACGGCCCAGTAGAAGAGCGAGGCGAACCGCAGCGGCCTGACCCAGTGCACGATCGGCGCGAGCGAGCTGATGAGGTATGAGACGCTGGCCAGCGCAGTCGCGACCCCGATCGCGCTCCCGCGGCTCCTGGTCGCCGCACCGACGGCCAGTGCGATGAGCCCCAGGTCGATGCCCAGCGCGAGCACCGCGAGCGACGCGGTCGCGACATTCCACGGGTCGAGCCCAAGCTTGAAGCCGCGCCCGACATAGACGCACGCGGCGACCGCGACCGCTAGGACCAGCGCCTGCGCGACCATCGCTGCGATCTTCTGTGCGAGGATCCGCCGCCGCGCGAGCGGCAGCACCACGAGCAGGCCGAGCGTGTTCTCGTCGTCCTGCCCGGCGATCGCCGCGGCACCGTAGCCGATCGTCAGCAACAGCATGATCAGCGGCAGGAAGTTCGTGTAGGCGTTCGCGTCGACCCAGCCGGCCGGCGATGTGAGCGAGCCGCTCACGCCGAACAGCGCCGCCACGCCGGAGTTGCCCGAGGCGAGCTTGTCGAGCTCGCTGGAGTGTCTGAAGGCCGGATAGAGCACGACGATCACGAGCATGTAGAGCGCCATCCCGATCGCGTACGCCAACGTCAGGCGCCGGCGGTTGTGGAGGTCCAGCCGCGCGAGGTCAGTCCGCATCGGCGCTCGGCCCATCGCGGTAGTAGGTCAGGAACAGTTCATCGAGGTCGGCGTGCCGGGTGACGAGATCGACCGGGTCATGCTCCACGATCACGCGCAGCAGCGGTGCAAGCTCACCGGTCGCCTGGAGAGAGACGCGATCACCGTCGACCGCGACACGCTGTACCCCGTCGAGACTCTCGAACACGGCGGCCGCGACAGGCGCCTTGAAGCGCAGCTCGACCGTGTGCGGGGCCTGCCGACGCAGCCCCTCGACCGAGTCGGTAACGACAACACGTCCGTGCCTGATGATCGCAACTCGATCGGCGGTGCGCTGGACCTCATCGAGCTCGTGGGAGGAGAGAAACACCGTGCGACCCTCCGCGGTCGTCTCGCGCAGCAGGCGATGGAACTCGTCCTGCATCAGCGGATCCAGCCCGGAGGTCGGCTCGTCGAGCACGAGCAGCTCCGGCCGGTGCATGAACGCGAGCACGAGCCCGATCTTCTGCCGGTTTCCGTTGGAAAGCTCGTGGACGCGCCGGTCGAGCGTCACGTCGAAGCGCTCGACCAGCTCGCTGCGGAACGCCGCATCGACGCCGCCACGCGCACCAGCGAACCAGTCAAGCACCCGCCGGCCGGTCATCCGCGGGTAGAGCTCGAGATCGCCCGGGAGATATCCGCAGCGCGCGTGTATCGCGACGCTGTCACGCACACTGTCCAGACCGAGCACGCGCACGCTGCCGGAGCTTGGATGGTGAAGGTCCAGCAGCACGCGGATCGTCGTCGTCTTGCCCGCGCCGTTCGGGCCGAGGAAACCGAACACCTGTCCCTGCTCGACGCGCAGATCGAGCCCGTCCACCGCCACCGTCGCCCCGAACACCTTCGTCAACCCACTGGCTTCGATCGCGGCTGCCACCCGTTAGATCCTACGTCTGCGCGGGTCAGCTCAACACAACCGTACTCGGGCGAGGTGCTCGCCACCGTCGCATCGCGCGCGAAGCAGGCGCCGCGAAGGCCGCCGACGAGCCGAGCGCAATGGACGAGCTGCGAAAGCCGGGGTCGCGCCTTGGTTGGCCGCTCCTTTCCACCAAGAGCAGAAGCCGGTTCCAGCCCTAAGTAAAGGGCGTTGTGGTTAGCCTAGGCCCTCGAGGAAGGCGAGCACGGAATCTGGGTGCTTGTAGCGGCCGGGTGTGACAGACGCTGGCGTGACGAGCGCGAGGGCTCACTCCTTGATCGTCATGTCGGCGTGGATGTAGGGAGTGGTCGACCGGACATCCGCGTGTCCCAGCCACAACGCGATGACGGTGGCGTCCACTCCGGCCTGCAGCAGCGCCATTGCGCAGCTGTGCCTGAGCACATGCGGGTGGAGCCGCTTGCCCTTCAGCGATGCGCAGTGCTGTGTCGCGGTGGCGGCGTGAGTCGCCACCCGGCGCTCGACGGCGTCACGGCTCAAGCGGCGTCCTGTGCGGGTCGGGAACAGTGGGTCTTGCGGCTGTCCGCCTCGCTCGGCAAGCCAGACCGCGAGGACCGCCTGGGCCTGTACCGTGAGCGGTACCGAGCGCTGCTTGCGACCCTTGCCTTCGATGCGCACGTGACTGCCCGTGTCGAACGCGACATCGCCGCAGCCAAGCCCCACAAGCTCGGAGACTCGTAGGCCCGCCTGGATCGCCAGGATCAGCATCGCGCGGTCACGGCGGCCCTCCCAGCGCAACTGGTCCGGCGCATCGACCAGTGCTTGGGACTCCTCGGCGGTGAGGAAGGTCACGGTGCGCCGCTCAAAGCGCTTGGGTGGGATCGACAGCACGCGCTGGATCACGGCCGCGTGCTCGGGATGACGGAGCGCCGCGTAGCCGAACAGCGACCTGATGGCGGTGAGCCGCAGGTTGCGTGTCCGAGCGCTGTTGTGGCGCTCGACCTCCAAATGCTCGAGGAACGCAGCGATCAGCGGCTCGTCGAGCTCATCCCAGCCCAGGGCAGACGGTGCTCTTCCGGTCCTTTCCTGCACGAAACAGAGGAGCAGCCGCAGCGTGTCCCGGTAGGAGGCGATCGTGCGGGGGCTGGCCTGGAGCTGCATCGCCAGGCGGTCAGAGAAATACGCTTGCAGCGTTGGGGCGACCAGAGTCATCGTGTCACCGCCTGTGCGGCCTCGAGCAGGCCAGCGGCATAGGCCAAGAGCTCGGGTGCGGCCGATAGGTAGGGGTAGGTGGAGCGCGGCTGGCGGTGCCCCATGTAGGTGGAGAGGGAATGCAACCGGGCCTGGACATCGGCACCGTCGCGATACCAGCCGAGCAGAGTTTTTACGGCAAAGGTGTGCCTGAGATCATGGACCCGTGGAGGCAGGGGTGCCTCTGCGCCGACGCCCGAAGATTCACAGAGCTCGCGGAATACCTTCTCGACCGACGTGCGCAGCAGCCGCGTCCCGCGTAGGGAGACGAAGAAGCTCGCCTCACGCGCGTTTGGACAGAGCGCATCGCGCTGGCGTGCGTAGCGCCGGAGTGCCTGGAGGGTGCTCTCGTGCAGCGGCACATGGCGAGACTTCATGAACTTCGATTCGCGCACGAGCAGCACGCCTTCCGACCAATCGATGTCGCTCCGGTCGAGCTTGATCGCCTCGCTGATCCGCAGGCCGGTGGAGGCGAACAGTCCAATCAGTGTCTCGAATGTCGCTGCTCGCAACGGCTCGGGAATCACACGGCGGGCCTGGCTCATCAACGCCACAATGTCGGCGTCGCTGTAGATGAACGGTGCTCGCCAGCGCCGGCGGAACGGGATCAAGCCGGCGGGCGGGATCTCGGTGCGCGGGTCGATGCCGGCCATGTAGCGGGCGAAGCCCCGCACGACCAGCATGCGCATCGGCCGCACGACGCTGCCCGCCGGCACGTCGGGCTCAAGCGCCCACGCGAGCGCCGCATCGACCGTCACGAGCTCGGCGCCGGTCGCCTCCAAGTGCGCGGCGAAGCGCGGCAGAGTCCGTCCCGGCTCAACCAGCTTGTAGCCGAAGGCGCGGCGCAGGCGTAGGTAGTCCTCGACGTATTGAGGAAACGTGGTCATCGTCCCACCCCCGGCCACGGCTGGGCGACCTCGCGTAGACGCGCGAAATCGACCTTGGCGTAGATCGCGGTGGTGGTCAGGTCCTTGTGGCGGAGCACCTGGCTGATGTCGATCAGCGAGGCATCCTGGCGGAGCAACTCGCTCGCCAGGGCATGGCGCAGCCGGTGAGCCCCGACTGGCTGAAGACTCGCGCGCCTGCACGCTTCCCGCACGACGGTCCTGACTCCAGAAGGTTCAATCGGCCGGATCGGAGCGCGAAGGGTGAGGAACACCCGGCTGATATCGCGGCGCTCGCGCAGCGACAGATAGCCGACCAAAGCCTCGCCCACGTCGCTTGGCAACGGCAGGCGGTCGCGGCGATGGGCCTTGCCATCGACTTCGATCTCCCCGGCCCGCCAGTGCAGATCGGCGAGCTGAAGCCGGGACACCTCGACAGTCCGCAGGCCAAGCCGTGAGAGCAAACTGAGGATCGCGAAATCGCGTGCTCCGGAAAGACTCGACCGCTCACAGGACTGAAGCAGCCGGTCGATGTCGACGCGGGGGAATACGTTGGGGCTGCCGGCGTCGCGCCAGCTTGCCACGGACGGCACGCAATCGGCCAGCGCGTGAGCGGTGTAGCCGCGCACGTGCAGGAAGCGCAACAGCGAGCGCAGCCCTTTGGCATAACACTCGACCGAGCTGAGCTTCAGGCGATGGCACTCGCGCAGCAAGAACGCGGTGACGGCCGCGCTGGTCAGGTTCTTGACCCCGAGGTCGTCCTCCGGTGTCATCCGCTCCGCCAGGAAGCCCCGAGCGAACCGCTGGCGCTGCCGTACGGTCTCTGGTGCCAACGCCCGATCAACGATCAACCAGTCTCGGTACTCACCGATCAACCCATCGAGCGGCGCTAGTGCTCTTGCAGGCTCCGGCGGGGTGACGCCCTCGTCTCGCAGGTAGTCAAGCAGCGGCACAAGGCTGGCGGTCGCCGCGGGCCTGTAATCCTTGGTGCGGCGCGTGGCCAGGAACGCCTTGATCGCGCGACTGTCGAGCTGATCGACATCCAGATCCTCGCTCGCCATCCACCGGCCCAGTTGGCCGAGCGCCACAAGCGAGTAGCTGCTCACGCTCAACGGCGTATAGCCGAGCTCCAACAACCTGTCGCGGTAGCCCTCCACATACGGACCAAGCCGCCCCGGCTTTCTTTCACTTCCCGACATCGTCCTACCTCCTGTCGGAGCACGAGCCTCCGACGATCAGAACTGGCTAGTCGGGCCATGAAACTATGCCGACGGCTGCACCAACAACGAGGACGAGAACCACAACGACACAAGGCTTCCACGGCCCATCCGACCGCAACGTCGGCATAGTCGCGGGGTCGGCTTAAGCACGTCTATGGGGACATCCCCATAGCCGTGCGTATCGGGGGTCCTTGACCGTTAAACACGAAAAGGCCCGCTGGGCCAACAGCGAGGGACGCCGGTATGCGCGTCCCTCGCCGTCAGATGCGGCCGTACCCGCCCGCTAGAAGACGAGCTCGGCATCTTCAGAGCCCGCGCCGACACCGGCGAGCTCCCCGTCCGATCTGCGATCGAAGCCGCCGAGCTCGTCGTGCTCCCGAGCCGGACCCCGCTCGCTGTCGAGATCGCCTGCGGATTCGGGCTCGCGCTGGCGGTCGCCGGGGCTGTCCAGGAACTGGACTCTCTCGGCGACCACGCTCACCGCCTGGCGCTTCTGCCGGTCAGAGCCCTCCCACTCGCGCCAATCCAAGCGGCCGTCTATTCCCACGCGGCTGCCCTTGCGTATGTACCGGCTGACGCTCTCCGCTCCGGCGCCGTAGAGGCTCACGTCGAAGTAGTTGGGCCTCTCGCGATACTCGCCGGCGGCGTCCTTGCGGCTCGAGCTGCAGGCTACCCGCAGTGCGCATACGCTCGTGCCCGAGGACAGGGCACGCAGCTCCGGGTCGCGGGTGAGATGTCCGACGAGAACGACCCGGTTGATGGTGAAGCTGGACATTGCTGCCTCCATTCTTGTGATGTTGACCCCCCACCACCAACTTACGCACCGCTTGGGACGGTATTCTCCGGGGCCGCCTGAAACGCCCCGTCCTGGACTTCCCTCGGGCAGGGCAGCGCATCGAGTCCGAGGACCACGATCCGCTCGCCGGCCTGGGCCTGACCGATCGCGCGATGCAGCGCACGCTGGACCTCGGGCGGGGCGATATACAGCACGCCCGCCACGCACCGGCAGCGCGCCCAGGCCAGGCAGATGCCGGCCAGGCGCCGCGGCGCCTTGATCGTCAGCTCCACCTCCACCGCGACGGGCAGCCCATCCCCATCCCCATCCCCGGATCCCTCCGGCCAGAGGACGAGGTCTGGACGATGCAGCGCCGGCCCACCGTCTGACCCGATGCCCAGACGCGCGCTCGCCAGCTGCACGCCACGCTCACGTTCGTCGCGGCGCAGCTCGCGCTCGCCCAGCACGCGGTGATCGGAATAGCAGCGCTCCAGGGCCGCGGCGACGCGGGCGCACACGATCAGGTGGTGAGCGTTCGTGGCACTGACGCGACATGGGTCCAGCCCCCGCAGGCCGGACGCGCGCATGCCGGCACGCGTGGCGGTGTATAGCGCCGGCTGCTTGGACAGCGGGCGCCTGCGCGACAGCCAGCCCGCCTTTTCGAGAACCCCCAGCCGAGCGCGTGCGGAAGCGACGCTCACACCCTCGCGATCGGCCAGCGCCTCGGCCGTGACGGCGCCCATGCGCACCGTCCACTGCATGATTGCCACCTGCTCGGGCAAGGGCTCGGGCTTGGGCTTGGGCTTGGGGATCGAGCTGGGCTTAGAACCGGCCGTGGAGTGGGATGGGAAACGTGTGTGGACCATGATGGTCTCCTTGTGTTCGATGTTTATGGGGGACCCCCGTAGGGATCCCCCGATGCGTGCGACGTGGGACCCGAGGGACCCATCTCGATCGGCCTCAGACCGATCGAGTCAGCGACCGTGCTTGACCGAGAGCATCCGCGCGATGCTCACGCTGGCGCCGTCGGACAGCCCGAGCACGGCCGCCCAGCCCCGCGGGAGGCTCATGATCTGCTCGGCCCGCAGCACGTGATCGATACCTCGCGTGCGAGTCTGGGAGCCGCTGCTGTGGTGTGAGGTCCGCCAGACGCCCCTGGTCTCGGTCATGCTCGCGATCAGCTCGGCCGATGCGGGGACCACCTGACGGTGGGCAATCAGAGTGGACAGGTTGCCCACGACCTGCTCGAGCAGCATCTCCCTCCCGGGCAGGCGCAGATCGGAGAGCTCCTGCGTGCCCAGCACGAGGCTCACGCCCGCGCCGCGCGCTCTGCCGAACAGACCCACGACGCGCTCTGGCACGATCGCCGAGAACTCGTCGATCGCCACCAGCGTTCCCACGGGCCGGCCCTGCAGCGCCGAGACCACCACCTGCAGGTCTCCGACGATCGCCGCCCCGAGCATCTGGGCGAGCAGCGGCCGGCGATCGGCTTCCAGGCCGAAATACACAACCGCCCGGGCTTTCACCGCCTCCAGCAGGTCGAACCGCTCCCCGCCGGGCGTCCGCGGATCAAGCCAGCATCCGACGTCGGACTCGGCCATGATCGCCAGACGGTCGCGCACGCCCGTCAGATCGCTCTGCTGGCGCTTGGTGAGCGAGTCCAGGTAGTCGTGCACCCCCTGCGCGTCGGACTCGGGCAGGGTCCGCGCGAGCAGCTCCAGCCGCGAGGGGTCGAGATGGTCCACGAGCACCTGCAGGCTGACCTCCAGCCCGGCCTTGCGCAGCACCCGTACCGCGTGACCGAGATAGCGCTGAGCCTGACGCAGGTAGTGCGGCTCGGTGAACCGCTCGCCGGCCAGCGCCTTGTCGGCGATCTCGGTCGCGCTGCCCCGCGCGTAGGGGTTGTATACCGAGGGGCCCTGCGGGGTCCACTCGACGAATGGCCTGCCGGCGATGTGCGCCGCATCGCGCAGCTCGCGACGCAGGTCACGATCGCCCTTCGGGTCGAGGACGATCACCCCCATGCCGTGCTCGACCGACCGCACCGACATCCAGGTCATTGTCACCGTCTTGCCCGAGCCGGCGGCACCCACGACGAGCGTGTGCGTGCCTCCAGTCGGACCGCCGAGTGCGATCGAGACGGGGCGGCCGTTCTCCTCCTCGCCGACAATCAGCCGGTCGGCGCGAAACCAGTCCTTCCTGGCAGCTGGAATCGCGATCGATGCAGCCCCGATCGGTGCAGCCCATCTCGCCGGCAACTTCGGCGCGATGCGGGCGAGCAGCCTTGGCAACGTCCGGCGGATGACGGTTCGCGCCGCGTCCAGCGGACCACGACGCTCGGTGGCGATCTCAGCCAGGTCGGCGCCCGCGTCGAGGTCTTCCCGGTGCCAGCGCCTCCCGCGCACGGTCGCGCACAGCGCCGCCATGCCGAGCGCCGAGGAGGCAGTGCCTCCAATCGCCGACCGTGCGAGCACGACCACCGCCAACGCGACGGGCGCCCATGTCCAGCGCAAGTGCCGGCTGCGCATGGCTCGTGCCGCGATCAGCCCGATCGCGAGTCCGATCGCCAGGTGAATCGTCGTGCTCAGCAGCCAGTTCAACAGCTGCTCCACCGGCTCCAGCGGGTTCACCGATGGTTCGTTCGTTGTGTATTCAGACGACGGCATTTGCCGCTCCTTCCTGTATGGGCCGGCGCCAGGCGCCGGCCGTGGTGGTTAACGACCGACGGCGGACCCGAAGGCCCGCCGTCGCGGTGTGCTGCATGGCGAGCCGTTGCGGCCCGTCAAGATGTGTCGGTGGCGCGCGTCAGCGCAGCCGGTAGCCGACCCCCCAGACGTTGATCACCCAGCGCCCGCCGTCGCGCTCTCCCAGCTTGCGGCGCACGCGGCTGGCGTGGCTGTCGAGGGTGCGAGTCGACCCGCTCGAGCGGTAGCCCCAGACCGCGCTCAGCAGCTCGTGCTTGGCGAACACGCGCTCGGGATCGCCGGCGAGGTGCACGAGCAGCTCGAACTCGAGCCGGCGCAGATCGACCGGCAGCCCCTCCAGGCTGATGGCGTGCCCGTCGAGATCGATCTGAAGCGCACCGACCGCCAGCCGGCGTGCGGGCCCCGCGACCGTCCACTGCGCCCTGCGCAGCAGCGCCCGCATGCGAGCGCGCAGCTCCAGGTAGCGCACGGGGCGAGCCATGAAATCGTCCGCCCCCGCCTCGAACGCGCGGAGCATGTCCAGCTCGCCGGCGCTCGCTCCGAGCACGATCACCGGCATCCCCCGGACCCAGGGAGCGCTCCCTGCGGCGCCCCGGCGGATCTCGTGCAGCAGCTCGAGCGCGCCCCGCGCCGAGCCCAGCTTGCCCAGCACCGCCAGCCGAGGTGGACAACCTCGGGCGAGCATCCGCGCGTGCTCGGCGGTGCGCGCCGGCTCGACTTGGTAGCCGTCGGCGAGCAGCTGCTCGCCAAGCGCTCTCGCCAGCCCCGTGTCGGACTCGACCACGAGGATCGATCCGGGTCCGTCCGATCCGAGCGCGTGGGCGTCTGCGGCCCGCGCGAGGGGGATCGTCCCCGCCTGCGCCGGTGAGCTGAGCGCCGTCGCCGCCCCCAGCCCGGGCGCGGCGAGAAGATCCGCGGCGCCAGCCTGGCCCGATCTCATACGAGTTCCACCTCGCGCGGGCTGATACCCAGTCCGTTGCGCGCGATCAGCGCGAGCACGTCGCTGTGGATCCACGGGGTGAACCGCTTCGTGGAGCTCTCGGGCAGGACACCCACGCGGCGGGCCAGCCAGCTCGTCTCGCCGCTGGCGTTGCCCTTGCAGTCGCGCTTGACCCGCCCGCAGCGGTGCGCGATCTCGCTCATGCTCAGGCTGCGGTGCTGCACCGCCGCGAGCACCGCCTGGCGCAGCTTGCGGTTGAGGACGATCGGGCTCTCGCGCACGCGTTCGAGCTCGTTGTGCAGCGCCTTGCCGCAGACTCGCGGGTCATCGCGATACATCGCCAGCGCTTGCAGCGTCAGCCCGTATACGGGCTCATAGCTTTCGACCGCGCCGATCACCTCGCGCAGATACACTGCCACCGGCGCCTGCGGAGCACCCCGGCGAGCATGCCGGCGCCAGCGCAGCTCCATGACCGCGGCGTCCGTGTCCACCAGCTCCAGGCGGTAGGCATGGCGGCTGTTCTCCCCGCGGCGGCCGATGAGCTCGCTCCCGTGCGGGCTCCCGTCCGCGAGCCGTGGCGACTCGGAATGCCGGCCTGAGGGCCAGTCGCTCAGATCCTCGGCGGACACCCGCCGGCAGCGACCGCGACTGGCGTCGCTCAGGTAGTGCGCGCACACCAGCGCGGCGTTCTCGTCCGGCTCATCGGCGGCGAGATGCGCGACCAGCCGGCGATCGCCGAGCGTGAGCGTGTCGCGGTCCACGACGAGCATGCAGCCGTCGCCCAGGCGCCCGGCGAGCACTTCCCGCTCGCGCCCGCCGCCGTCGGTGTAGCGGCCGAGGGGCTCGCGCCCGCGCCGCGGCGCGGTCTTTGTCTCCGTGGCGAGCCTCCCGCCCTGAGCTCGCTTTTGCATCGGCCCTCGGGAGCGGCGGCCGGGCCCCGTGGCCGGAGGCCGGGAATGCGCTCGCTGATCTGCTGGGGAGGGTGCTGCGATCGTGGATGCCATGTCTGTCTCCTGCCCGGATTGGGGCTGCCGCTTGGGTGTATGGGCAGCGTCTTGTAGAGCCTCCCCAACCGATCGTCAAGGGACGCGCGGCGGGTGCTCCGGGCTCCTCTGGACAGTCCGAGACCCCCATGGGGGTCTCGGAGATCGCGCTTCGCTGGGGAACGAATCGCAAAACTTGGCGCGTATCCGTCCTTGGCGGATGCGACGGCGGCTACCGGGACGGCGGTCGCCGATATGGCAATCAGCGACCCAAGCGACGTCGGCGGCCGGCAGGAGATCGGCGGGTGCCCGACACGAGCGGCCGATACGAGTCTTCTTCAGCGCCCGCCAATCGCGTGGCGAGCTGTGAGGGGTCGGCCTGGGCCGAATATGGCTTGGGAAAAGAGAAAGAAGAGGCCTGCGATAGTAGCCGCCGCTCGCCGGTCGTCAAGTCCTGACGCCGGCCCGCACTCCCGTGCGGCCGGTCGACCCCCGGGCGATAGCCGCAGTTTGGCTTTGTAGAGCCAAACTGCACGGTCTCAGCGTGCAGTCGCGTGGCCTTTTCACAGGAGGGCGACTGCGCTGCGCTCCCTCGCCAGAGACCCCCGACTGCACCGCCGCTCAGGGCAACGGCGCTCGCAGGTGGGCAAATGCACGAGCGCTTCCGCGCCAGCTTGCGCGATTCCGACCCAGACTCGGTCCCGACGGGTCGCCGAGACCCGGCGAGTCGCTCTGGGGCGACTCCTCTCCGCTCAGCATCGCACTCGACGACTGGGCGAGCGATGGCGAGGAGCTCAGCCGACCTCGACGAGGGCGTATCCAGCTGTGCTGTGCGCCTCGGGCACCGGTTCGCCGTCTTTGGCAAGCCCGTCGAGGTGGAACTCGATCGCCTCACGCATCTCGCGTTCGCACTCCTCGCGCGTGGCGCCCACGGCGGCGACTCCGGGCACATCCGGGCTGTACGCCGAATAGTTCGTGGAACCGTCACCCTCGACGACGATCAGATAGCGGTGAGTCAAGGCTTCTCCATTTCTGCCGGCTTGAAGATGCTAGCTAGCGAGTGTCTTGGGATGCACGGTGCTGCTCGGCTTCCCCGGAACCGTGACTTTGCCGGGGTGCGTCGGATGCTCGTACTGGCGATGACTGCCGCGAGTTCGTGACAGCTTCCAACCATCGCCCTCCAAGAGGCGTATGACCTCAGCGACCTTCATCGCGTCCACTCCCAACCAGCCCCCGCACCTCAACCACCGCCGCCGCGGCCCGGGGATCGCCGTGCGCCACCGTCACGCGCACCTCCGGCGGCAGCCGGGGCACGCCATAGCCGCGCAGCAGCCCCTCGTGCGCGTCGCGCTCGGCGGCGAACAGGATGCGCTCGCGACCGGGGTACTCCCAGTCGGCTGGGTACTCGCCGGCGTACGCGCGGCAGGCGCTCAGCACCGTGTCGGCTCTGCGCGCGCACTCGCGCGCGCGGGCACGGTCGCGGCAGACGAACACCACCACGGGCATTGCCCGCGCGCGCGGGCCGTAGCGGCGGGTGTGCACCGACCAACCGGACAGAAAATGGTCGTAGCGCTCGAGCTTGCCCGCCGCGGCCCCGGCCGGCAGGCGATCGTCGAGCTCGACCAGCAGATCGATCGCGGCGCTCGGCGCGCTCGCGCGCTCGCCCCGTGCGAGCCCTCCTTGCACGGGGCCCCTCTCAACGTCGGCCTCTCCCATCGCACGATCTCCTCGCACGACCTCCCGCTCGACAACAGATCCCTCCATCGGACCATCGTCTGCCCCGGCACGCCCGCTCAGCCCTCCGGCCAGCTCGATCGTCACGTCGGGGCGCACCGTCTCAAAGCGCTCCACCTGCCCGCGCGCGCCCGTGGAGTCGGTGCGCAGGAACTCGTGCGGGGCGCGCCCGCCGGGCAGGCTCAGATCGCCGGGGCCGAGCGCCACACGGCCCTCGGTGCTCCCACGCATGGGCGGGGAGAGCACGGACTCGCGCGCTCCGCGCAACCCGGCCGGAGCGCAACCGAGGGCGTCCTTTAGCGCGAGCGCCCACCCGGCCACGTGCACGTCGTGGCGCGCCTGGCGCAGCAGCCGCTCGCCCCTGAGCAGCGCGGACCGCGCGCCAGCCCCCGCCGGCGAGGAAGGGCCAGGCGCCACGCCGGTCTCGCCCTCGCGCGGGGCCGTCAGCCGATCGTGGGCGTACAGCACCTCGAGGCCCGCGGCGGCGATCGCACAACACATCGGCACGCCTCCGCCGTCGCGGCGGTGGAACTGAAAGCGTTCTAGCATCCCGGCGTCGGACAGGCGCTTGAGCCTGCGTTGTGTCGTCGTGACCGCGCGCGCGGCGTTGAAGCGACGGTGGATCTGCGTGGTCAGCACGTGCCCGAGCCCGGCGACGAGCGCGAGGATCTCCAGATCCAGCAGATCGGGGTCCAGCGCCCGCGGCTCCGATGTCCGCCGAGCCCAGCGCACCGAGTGGGCGCCGTCGAGCTCGACCAGCTCGCGGTAGCTGCCGGCCGGCGTCCCCGGGAGCGCTCCCAACTCCTCTCTCCCAGGCCGAGCCCCGGCTCGCCCCGCGCCCTTGTTCTCGACTTCCTCTGCCCCTGCCCGGCCGGCCCCCTCTCTTGCC
>CABEDD010000131.1_pt1 | contig 47999 bp, 48 predicted proteins | sample 3132901 | NCBI WGS metagenome assembly CABEDD01 (sample SAMEA5534329, study PRJEB31848) | metagenome | biome: tundra; feature: field; material: soil | place: USA | collected 2013-05 | depth 0.15 m
GAACGGACCACCACCCCCCCTTCGAGATCGAGTTCACCGAGCGCATCGTCGGCAACAGCTCGCCGATGGATTCGCCGCTGATGGACGCGATCTCCGCGTGGATGTCCGAGCACGACCCGGGCGCGCGCACGGCCCCGACGATCCTGCCGGGGTTCACCGACTCGCGTCACTTCCGCGCGGCGTTTCCGGATTGCGTGGCCTACGGGTTCTTCCCCCAGCGCCACCAGTCGCTGCTGCAGACGGCGCCCCTGATCCACGGCGCGGACGAGCGCATCGACGTCCGTGACCTGGCGTTCGCGACGGAGTTCTTCCGCGATCTGGCGCTGCGCATACTCGGGTGATGCTGTTTACAGCGTGAGCGAGGCGGGCTGTTCGAGCAGCTCGCGGATGCGGGCCAGCAGCCGGGCGGCGTCGGCGCCGTAGAGGATGCGGTGGTCGCAGGCGAGCGTGACGGTCATCGTCTGACGGGCGAGGATCTCGCCACCCTCGCGCACGACGGCCCGTGGCGAGACGGCTCCCACCGACAGGATCGCGGCCTGCGGTGGGTTGACGATCGCGGTGAAGCTCTCAACGCCGAACATGCCGAGATTCGAGACCGTGAACGTACCCCCGCCCAGCTCGGGCGGGGTGATCGATCCGTCGCGCACCTTCGCCGCGAGCGCGCGGGTCTCGCGCGCGATCTCGCCCAGCGAGATGACGTCCGCGTCGAACACGGTCGGCACGACCAGCGCCCCGCCCGTGGGCGCATCCGAATCGAGCGCGACGGCGACACCCACGTTGACGCGCGAGTGCACCTGCAGGCGCCCGTCCCGGTAGCTGGAGTTCGCGCGCGGATACTCGCGCAGGGCGATGGCGGCGGCCTTGACGATCATGTCGTTGTAGGTGGGCGCGTCGGCTTGGCCCAGCCCCTTCAGCTGCGAGCGCAGCGCGACGCACTCCTGCATGTCGACGTCGGTCTGGAGCGCGAAGTGGGGGATCGTGGCCTTCGACTCGGCCATGCGCCGGGCGATCGTCTGCTGGGTGCGCGATAACTCGAGCTCGGTCGTCTCCCCCTTGGCGGTCGTGACGCCCTCGGCGGACGCGGCCCGCGACGGGGTCGCGCTCACGCCGGCGGACGGGGTATCCGCCGACGCGGTGCCCGCGGCAGGTTCCCGATCGGCAGCAGCCTGCACGTCGGCCTTGACGATGCGCCCGCCCGGACCGGTGCCGGTGAGCGCGTTCAGGTCGATGTCGCCCTCCCGTGCGACACGCCGTGCGAGCGGGGATGCCTTGACGCGCTCGCCATCCACCGCGGCAGGTGCATCGCCCATTTCGGGTGCCAGGACCTGAGCGGCCTCGCCGGCCGGCTCAACCTCCTGGGGCGCGGGAGCTGGCGCATCGGGCCGCTGAACGGTGGCGGACTCGCCGGTGTGCGAGCTGAGCGCGTCGCCCGTGGTGAGCGTCTCCCCCGCGGCGCCCGGCGCGGTCTCCGGATCGACCGAGCTCACCCGCGCGATGACAGCGCCGACCGGGAGCGTGTCGCCCTCGGCGGCGACGATCGTAATGACTCCGTCGAGGTCCGACTCGTAGGTCATCGTCGCCTTGTCGGTCTCGATCTCGATCAGCTCCTGACCGCGACGCACGGACTCGCCGTCGGGCACGAGCCAGCGCAGGATCGTGCCCTCCTCCATCGTGTCCGACAGGCGGGGCATGACGATCTCGCTCACAGCGACCTCGCGTACGGCTCATCTCGACGGGGACGTAAGCTCGACCACAGCACAGGACATCTCATAGCACCCCCAGCGCTCACAGCACCTCCAGCGCCGCGCGCGCGGCGGCGTGGCCGCTCAGGACAGCGCCCTCGAGCGTCGCCGGCCAGCCCGTGTCGGTATAGGCGCCGGCCAGCACGAGCCCGGGCACCTCCGTGCGGGTGCCGGGGCGCAGCCTGGCCACCCCCGGCACGGCGCGAAACGTGGCGGCGTGCTCGCGCGTGACGAGGAAGCTCTCCACCCGCGCCCGCCGCGCCCGCGGCAACAGCGCCGCCAGGGCCGGCAGGTAGAGCTCGCGCAGCTCGCGCACGCTCATCGCCATCTCCCGCACGGCGCCCGACAGGGACACCGCCAGATACTGGCATCCCGGCGGGGCGCCGCCGGCGGCGGTGCGATCGAACAGATACTGCACCGGCGTCCCCACTCCGGCCGCGAACCGGTGCTCGCAGACGGGGCGGTCATAGACGACGTGCAGGTTCACGATCGGCGAGCTCTCCAGGCGCCGCAGCCCGGCGGCGATGGCAGGGGCGGGCGCCTGCAGCAGTCCCGCCGCGCGCTGGTGGGGGACGGCGAGGATCACCGTCCGGGCGTCGAGCGTGTCGGGCGCGTCCGTCGCGGAGCGACCACGAACCCGCAAGCCCGCCCCGCCGCGCTCTATCGCCTCCGCGCGCCAGCCCAGGCGCACCTGTACTCCAGCCTCCACGAGCGCCGCGGCGGCGGGCCGAGCGATCGTCTCGCTCAGCGGCCGCTCGTGAAAGCCGATGTCCCCCGCGCTCGCGCTCGCCAACAGGCCCGTCCTGAACACGAACGCGCCGAGCCCGAGCGAGGCCTGCGCGGCGGGCAGGTTCAGCGTCGGCAGCGCAACCAGATCCCACAGCGCGGCCACCGCATCGGGACCCTGGCCGTGCGCCGCCAGCCACTCGCCGAGGGTCTGGCGCTGCAGCGTCTCATCGCCAGGGTTCAGCCGCCCGAGCGCGAGCGCCGCGCGCGCGGCGCGCAGACGCTGGGCGAAAGTGAGATGGCGGTAGCGCAGCAGCGTGCCGGCGAGATGCAGCGGCGCGGGCAGCGACCCTCGACGCAGCACGACCGGCTCACGGCCCGGACTCAGCACGGGTATGCGAAGGCGCTCCTGCAATACAACACCATGCTCGCTGCCAAGCCGCGCCAGCAATCCGCGGTAGGCGGCGCAGCAGCGCAGGAACACGTGCTGGCCGTTGTCCATCCGCAGCCCGTCGCGCTCGAACGAGTAGGCGGCGCCGCCGAGCCTCCGGCGGACCTCCACGAGCGTCACGCGCGCGCCGGCAGCGACACAGTCCAGCGCGGCCGCGATCCCCGCCAGGCCGCCGCCGATCACGATCACCTCGCGCTCGGGACCGGCGCCGCGAGAGTCCGCGCCGGCGGGGTCCACGCCGCGAGGGTCCGCGCCACCGAAGGCCCTCAACCGCTGCCCCCGAGCATGCTGCGCGCGGCGACCCACGCCTTCTCGTGCATTCCCAGGGAGACCCGTTCGCGCAGCACGCGCTCAGGCGCCGCCGCGATGCGCGAGAGCAGCCGGTCATAGATGCCGGCCATCGCCAGCAGGCACGCGCCACTGCGCCTGTCGAGCAGCGGCGCCAGCTCGAGCCCGCGCTCGAACCACTGCCGTGCGCGCTCGGACTGGAAGCTCACGAGCGCCTCCATCGATCTCAGCTCGGCCTCCTCCACCTCTTCGCTCCCACTCACGCCGCGCCTGCCGACCGGGCCATCCGATCGTGCGGCCAGCGCCACGATCGCGCCCGCCGCGTCGCCCTCCTCGCCGGGCGCTGGGAGCAGCCCGAAGCGGCGCAGATCCTCGGCGGGCAGATACACGCGGCCGTTCTCGGCGTCCTCACGGACGTCGCGCAGGATGTTGGTGAGCTGCAGCGCCACGCCGAGATCGTCCGCCAGACGCCAGGCCCGCGCCGGGTCGGCGCCGTCCGGGTCGCGCAGCGCGAAGATCGCCAGACAGGCTCGCCCAATCGCCCCGGCCACGCGCCGGCAGTAGAGCAGGAGATCGTCAAAGCTCTCATACCTCACGCCTTCGACATCCATGCGCACCCCCTCTATCAGCGCCTGCAGCGCGTCGGGTGGCACCGCGAAGCGCTCATAGGAGTCGGCCAGCGCGACCATCACCGGGTCTGGCGCGGGTGTTTGCGGCGCAGCGGCGATCCCGGCGCCCTGAGAATCAGACATGCTCGCCGCTCCGGCGCCGGCCGCCGGGGTCTCGCCCGCGGAAAGTTCCGCAAGCGCTTGCGCCTGCTCGTCCAGCCGGCGCAGCTTCTCCGCGGGGGCAAGCGTTCCATCGCCGATGTCATCGACGCGGCGCGCGAACGCATACACCGCGCACATCGCCCGGCGTCGCGGCGATGGAAGCAGGCGAATCCCGTAGTAGAAGTTGGCCGCGCCGGCGCGCGTGATCGCCTCGCAGCGGCGGTATGCCGCGAGCGTGCTCACCGGCGTGCTCACCGGCGGCGCTCCACGAGCGTGCTCACCAGCGCCAGCAGACGCCGTCCCGTGCCGGCGCGCGGCGCCCCGGCGAGCACGTCGCACCCGGCCCGCTCGATCGCATCCAGGGCCGCGCGCCCCCCGGCCACGAACGCGGCGACGGCCAGCCGCTCGCGCGCGCCGTGCAGATCGTCGATCAGGGGAGCGCCCCGAGCAAGCAGCTCACGGGCACGCGCGATCTCCAGCGCGACCGTGCGGCGCAGCGGCTCACCGGCATGCTCGGCCGACAGGTCGGCGAGCGTGCAGCCGCACCGAGCCATGTCTTCCAGCGGCAGGTACACGCGCCCGCGATCGCGGTCCTCGGCCACGTCCTGGCAGTGCTCGGCCAGCTGCAACGCCGTGCAGATCGCATCTGAGAGCGCCACGCGCGCGGGCGTCGCCTGAGCGAACACGCCGAGCACGAGCTCGCCGATCGGATTCGCCGACAGCTCGCAGTAGCCGCGCAGCTGCTCCCATGTCTCATAGCGGCTGACGCGCTGGTCGACGCGGTTGGCCTCGATCAGGCGCACGAACGGCCCGCGCGGCAGCGAACACTCGCGCAGCGTCGGCTGCAGGCGCTGCATCAGCGGGTGCTGCGCCCCACCCTGAAACGCCTGGCCGAGGTCCCGTTCGAGCTCGCCCAGGGCCGCCAGCCGCTCGGCTGCGCTGGGCGGAGAGCCGGCGCCCGGCGGCGCCCCATCGCCGAGCTCGTCGACGAGACGCGCGAACCCATACAGCGCAAGCAGGTGCGCGCGCATCCGCCGCCCCAGCACGCGGCTGGCGACGGGGAAGTTCTCCCCGGAGACGCGTCCCATCACTGCAGAGACATCCGGCACCGATGGATCGGGAGCCCTCCCGTCCGGAGTCCGCCCGCCCGCCGTCCGTGTGCCGCGGGCTCCGTCGGGAGAGCCCCGCGGCGGTGGCGAGGTCGCGGCCATGATCGCCCCTGCCATCACCTCGCGGCGGGGGCCGCGGCGGAGCGCAAACAGCGGCCGAGGGCCGTGATCGGAAAGACGAGCCGGTACAGGTGATAGTTGATGTAGTAGTCGCTCGGAAACCCGGTGCCGGTGTACTGCGGCTCATCCCAGCTGCCGTCGGGGCGCTGGGTGCGCACGAGCCAACCCACGCCGCGCCACAGCGCGGGCGAGTCGAGCCGCCCCGCTGCGTGCAGCGCGAGCAGCGCCCAGGCGGTCTGAGAGGCGGTGCTCTCACCACGGCCGATCCACGCGGGATCGTCATATGAGCGGGGGTCCTCGCCCCAGCCGCCGTCCTCGTTCTGATGGTGCTCGAGCCAGGCGAGGGCGCGGCAGATGCACTCCTCGGCAGGAGCCGCGCCCGCGGCGATCAGCGCCGGCACGGCGGCGCCGGTCCCGTAGACGTGGTTGACGCCCCAGCGCCCGAACCACGACCCGTCGGGCTCCTGCGTGTCGATCAGCCAGCGCACGCCCCTGCGCGCGGCGGGGGTGTCGAGCAGATCCAGCGCGGCCAGCATCTCCACGGCGTGGGCGGTCACGTCGGCGCTCGGCTCGTCGATGACCTCGCCGAAGTCCAGGAACGGCAGCTCGCGCACCAGCGAGCGCGTGTTGTCGGCGTCGAACGCGCCCCAGCCGCCGCCGGAGCTCTGCATGCCCCGCACCCAGCGCTGCGCCCGGCCGATCGCCGCCTCGATCTCGGATCGCAGCCCGCCCGCCGGGGAGCCGCCGTTGGCGGTGGCGCTCGCGGCGTTCGCCACGCGACTCAGCGCGAGCACGACCTCGGTGGTGTCGTCAACGTCGGGATAGTTGATGTTGGCGAACTCGAACGCCCAGCCTCCGGGCGCGAGACCCGGCCGCACCACCGCCCAGTCGCCGCTGTGAGTCACCTCCTCGCCGAGCAGCCAGCCCGCGGCGCGGAGCATCGCCGGATCGTCCGCGGCGACACCGCCGTCCGCGAGCGCAACCATCGCCAGCGCCGTGTCCCACACGGGCGACTGGCAAGCTTCCAGGCGCCGGCTCTTGCCCGGGGGAGCTCCCACCGCGCGGGCATCGTCCTCGTCCTCGATCATGAACCGATCCAAGCCTTCGAGCCCCCGGCGCATCACCGGGTGCTCGAGCGAGTAGCCGGTGAGGTGCAGGGCCATCAGCGAATACACCCATGGGGGCTGGATCCCGCCCCAGGAGCCGTCGGACTCCTGGCGACGCACGATCCAGCGCTCCGCCCGATGAAGCGCGAGCCTGCGCAACGGTCTCACGATCGGGAGGCGCTCATAGGCGCGCAGGACCCGATCCAGTCCGGCGAGCAGCCGGCCGTGCCCGCCGACGGCGCAGCGCGGCGGCGGGCGCACACCGCCGACCCAGCCCTCCGGGCTGTGTGCCCCGGTGGTCAGCTCCGCGAGCCCAAATCCAAGCGGACGCACCGGCCGGTGGGCTTTGACCACAGACAGCGCAACGATCGTCTGACGGGCCCAGCAGGCGAAGTCATACACGTTCAGGGGCACCCGCCTGCCCAGCAGCACGATCTCGGGGGGCAGCGCGGGAACCTCCTCCCACGACCACAGCCCGAACAGCGCCAGCCACACGTGCGTGAACACGCGCGCGCGCTCGATCCCGCCCTGCGCCCGCACGAACGCCGCCGCCCTGCGCATGTGCTCGGCCTGCACCCGGTCTCCGGCCAGGCGCAGCGCCCAGTAGGCCTCGATCGTCGTGGACAGCTCGCCGGGACCATCCTTGAAGTTCGCCCAGGTGCCGTCCTCGCGCTGCTGGGAGCGGATCCAGGCGGCCGAGCGCTCGGTCTCATCGGGCAGGCGCACCCCGAGGAACTCCCGCAGGAGCATGTCCTCGGCGTCCATCGTCACGTTCGTCTGCAGCTCACCCTGCCACCAGCCGGCGCTGTCCTGCAGCGAGAGCAGGCGCTCGCATGCCCGCTGCAATGCCACCTGAGCCTCGCCTGGCGCCTGCACGGTCGAAGTGGCCACGCGGAAAGGCTAGATGTTTTCGCCCGACGGCGACACCCGCGCACCGGCTCCGACCAGCACCTCGGGATGCGCGAGCGTGATCACATGTCGGCGCAGCGCCGCCTCGGAGACCATGCGGGGGATCGCGGACACGAAGCGATAGGAGATCAGGCCGTTGACGTCGGTGCGACTGAGCAGGTGAAAGCCGGGCGCCGGCGGATCCTCCGCGGATGCCCGCAACGGGGAGTAGCCGGTCTCGTCGATCTCGTTCACGCTCACCGACATACCCCGAGCGAGATTGTGCAGTCCCGGGATGTAGTACTCCAGCGGCGCGGCGCCCAGCTCGACGGTCGTGATCACGCGCTCGCCGGCCGCCGGGGCCGGCAGCAGAGCGCTGCCGGAGCCCTCGCCGCGCAGCACCCGGGCCAGGCCGCGCCAGTCGCCGCGCTGCAGGCGCGGGCTGAGGTTGACGTCGATCGAGATCGCCGCGAACGCGACCGCGAACGCCACGGCCAGCGCTATGCCCGTCGCGCCCGCGCGCTCGGAGGGCACGACGACCGCGATCAGCGCGGTGACCGGGATCATCGCGGCAACGAGGTTGCGCGGCGCCAGGTAGTCGGCACCGAACGCGACGAGCGCGATCGGGATCAGCACGCCGGAGGCGGCGAGCGTGAGCGCGATCAGGGCTCCTCGCTCCTCGGCCGCGGTCAGCACGCGCCATAGCCCGTAGCCGATCCCGGCGAGAATCGGCAGCGCCACCAGCAGCTCGATCCCATGTCCCAGCGCCGCGCCGTAGTAGTCGGTGAGGTAGTACTGGGGGATCGCCTGCAGGCGGCTCGACAGCGCCCATTCGCCGATCCATTGCGTGCCGTGCCCTCCTTGCGCTGAGATCAGCGGGAGCAGCGCGACGCCGACCAGCGCGAGCACGCCAACCGCGGGCAGCGCCGCGCGCCGGCGGGACTTCTCCCACACCAGCCAGATCGCCATTCCAATCAGCAGGAACACCGCGAAGTAGTGGCTGAGCAGCGCCAGCGAGCCGCTCAGCGCGAACGCGGCCATCCGTCCCGGGCTGGGCCGCCGCAGGGCGCGCAGGAAGCACAGCATCGCCAGCGCCGCCGTCAGCACGAACAGCGCATACGCGCGCGCCTCCTGCGAATACCACACGAACAACGGGTTCACCGCAACAAAGGCGGCGGCAGCGATCGCCGTTGCCCGCCGGCCGGTCAGCTCGCGCCCGATCGCCCAGACGACGGGCACGGTGGCGATGCCCGCGAGCGCGGAGGGCAGGCGCAGCGCGACCTCGCCGCTGCCAAGCACTCGGGAGTCCGCCCACGCGATCACGTACCACAGCGGAGGCGTGTTCTCGGTGTGCACGAACGAGCGCAGCGTCGCCCACAGGCTCGGGTGCAACACGTGGACGGGCGTGAACGCCTCGTCATACCAGAAGCTCTGCAGGTGAAGCGTTAACAGGCGCAGGGCGCCCGCGAGGATCGTCAGTGCGGCCAGCGGCCACCACGCGGGCAGGCGACGTGCGCTCACCGCGGGCACATTCCGGCGGAGGCCGGGCCGAAGCAGCCGTAGCGGTCTCGGCGCACGTCTTCTTCGGTGTTCGGCGGCAGGTACCAGCCGCCGTGCACGGTGCGCCGCCCGTCGACTACGGGCCCCCAGATGGCCAGGCAGAGCTGAATGCGCGCTTTGGGCGCGCCGGGAGTGGTGTTGGCGCAGACGACCTCGCGCTGGGAGCGTTCGCCGAACAGCGTCTGCTCGATCGAGAGGTTGTGATAGTCGTGCCGGGTGTAGTCGCGCCAGGTGCGCAGGTCGGCGATCAGACGCTGGTTGGTATGTGTCTGGCGAACAACGTCGTTGGCTGTCGCTGTCGCCAGCAGCAGCCCGGCGAGGACCAGCACCGTCGTCTCGATCAGCCGGACGCGACTCATCAGGACACCGGGGCGAACAATGGCGAGGTCTGGTGGACGATGAACAGGCCCTGCACGAACAGCGTCGCGGCCAGCAGGCGCCGGTCGCGGGTGACGACGGCCAGCGGCAGCGGCCACAGGACATACCAGGCGAGCAGCCACGTGCTCGTGACCGAGATCGCCAGCAGCGCCCAGCCCGACGCGGCGACCCAGTCATAGCCGCGCCAGGTGCGCCACGCCAGGTGCGCGAGGATCAGCACGAGCGCGGCCTTGAGCAGATCGTGGTCGACCGGGAACACCCCCGGCTTGCCGAACAGGTGCGCCAGCTCGTTGGGGAAGCTGTCGGTCGAGACGAACGCCGAGTCGCGGTTCAGCGCCGAGACCACGTCGATGCCGTGCATGCCGAACACGGCGTAGCCCGCGAGCGCGCCCACGATCAGCGCCGCACACGCGCCGAGCACAGGCGCTGGGCGATCTCTGATCGGTCGACGGCGACCGAGGACCATGAACGGCAGCAGCACCGCCACCGTGGCCTTGACCAGCGCGCCCGCGACCACCGTCGCGCCCGCGGCCGCTTCACGGTCGGACAGGGTGAACGCCACCGCGGCCATCATCAGCGCGAGCATGATCAGGTCGTTGTGCGCCCCGCCGAGCCCGTAGATCACATACAGCGGGTTGGCACCGACCGCGAGCAGCGCGAACACGCGATCGCGCCCGCGCCGGCGCGCCACGCGCCAGGTGAGCGCGAGCGTCATCGCGGAGGCGATCAGCGCGTAGAGCTTCATCCCCCACAGCGCGCCGATCACGCCGAGCAGGCCCAACGGATACGTGATCAGCGTATACAGCGGGCCGTACGCCGTGGCCACCTTCAGCCAGTCGTGCCCGACATACCGGAACACCGGATCCCCGACGATCGCCACGGGACCGTGCGTGTACGGGTCGATGCCGTGCACCACGCCCATGCGCGCATAGCCGATGTAGCTGAACACGTCCGTGGAGATCAGGATCGGCCCGGCGAACACGATCAGGTTCAGCACCGCCACGAGCCCGATCGCCCACCTGGCCGCCGTCCGATCGCTGTGCGAACGAGCACGCGCGAGCACCAACAGCACCACGTAGGCGACGCTGAATGCCAGGAGCGCGATCAGGAACACGCGGTAGCCGAGCCGCTCGCCGCCGAGTGACCGCAGCCACGTGGCGATGTGCGGCGAGCGCGGGATCAGCGGCGAGTGTTCCTGGGCGGCGTCGAGCACGATCTCGACGGTCGCCGCGACCATCACCAGCACGCATACGATCGCCAGCGGCGCCATCCACCGCCTCGCGGACGTGGAGTCCGACCCGCGATCAGTCGTCGAGGCGGGCTGCGCGAGGGCGTCCGTGGCGAGGGCTCGTGTCACGGCAGACCGACCCCGGCGTAGACGACGGCGCGAACCCTGGCCCCTACAGCGCTGTCCAAACCGTCTTTGACTCCAGGTAGGCGTCCAGACCGTCGTGGCCGTGCTCGCGGCCGATGCCCGAGGCCTTGAAGCCTCCGAAGGGAGCCGACGGATCGACCACCCCCCAGGTGTTGATGTAGACCATGCCCGCGTGCAGCATCGCGGCCAGGCGGTGGGCATTTGAAACGTCTCGCGTCCATACGCCCGCGGCCAGGCCGTACTCGCCGGCGTTCGCGCGTTCGGCGACTTCCTCGAGGGAGTCGTAGGGAGAGGCCACCAGCACAGGCCCGAAGATCTCCTCACGAGAGATCCGCAGCTCATCGGAGGTGGTGCTGAACAGCGTCGGGGCGATGAACCAGCCGCCGCTGTCGGTCAGCGCCGCGTCGCCTCCCGCCACGAGCTCGGCGCCTTCGGAGCGACCCGACTCTATGTAGTCCATGACGCGCTCGTGCTGCTCGGCGGAGACGACCGGCCCGAGCTGCGTGCCGGGATCCAGACCCGGCCCGAGCTGCGCCCTCTCGGCCTGTGCGGCCAGCCCGCTCATCACCTCATCGAAGCGCTCCGCCGGCACGAACAGGCGCGATCCCGCATTGCACGCCTGGCCGGAGTTGAAGTAGATCGCCTGATAGGCCCCCTTCACCGCGGCGTCGATGTCGGCGTCCGGGAGGATGATGTTCGGCGACTTGCCGCCGAGCTCGAGCGTCACGCGCTTCAGCGCCCTGCCTACCTTCCCGCCGATCTCGCGCCCGACCGCGGTCGAGCCGGTGAACGCGATCTTCTGCACGCCGGGGTGATCGACCAGCGCCGCGCCGGTCTCCCCGTCGCCGGCGAGCACGTTGACGACGCCCGGCGGGAACCCGGCCTGGAGCGCCAGCTCGCCGATGCGCAGCGCGCTCAGCGGCGTCTGCTCGGCGGGCTTGAGCACGACCGTGCATCCCGCGGCGAGCGCGGGGCCGAGCTTCCACGCGGCCATCAGCAGGGGGAAGTTCCAGGGGATGATCTGCCCGCATACACCCACCGGTTCGCGGCGGGTGTAGCAGTGCATGTTCGGCGCCGCCACCGGCAGCACCGCGCCCTCGATCTTCGTCGGCCAGCCCGCGAAGTAGCGCAGGTGCCCGATCGCCCCGTTCACGTCCACGTACCGGGCGAGCCCGACCGGCTTGCCGTTGTCCAGCGACTCGATCTCGGCCAGCTCCTTGGCGTGCGCTTCCATCGCGTCGGCCAGCGCCCTCATCAAACCCTCGCGGCCCGCGGCCGGCATCGTGGCCCAGGGACCTTCCGTGAAGGCCGCCCGCGCGGATGCGACGGCGCGGTCGACGTCCTGCGCTCCGGCGTGCGCCACCTGGGCGATCTCGCGCCCGCTGGAGGGGTCGAGCGTGGCGAACGTGCGCCCGTCGGCGGCATCGACACGCTCTGCGCCGATCAGCAGACGGTGGGGCTGAGAGACGAACTCGCGCGCGGCGTCGCCAAGCGCGCTGGGGAGGGCTTGGACAGAGGCAGTGGTCATAGCTTGGAGCCTACCTGTCGCGGGCGCGACCGGGCTACGGCGTCAGCACGATCTTCAGCGCCTCGCGCCGGTCATACAACGCATATGCCTCGACGGCGTCCTCGAGCGACATGTGGTGGGTGACCAGGGGGGTCGGGTCCAGAGCGCCGGTGGACATCAGCGACAGCACGCGGTCGACGTGGGCGATCACGTTGGCCTGGCCGCCGCGCAGCGTGAGCGCCTTTATCCACAGCAGGCCCATGTGCACCTCCGCGCGCTCGGCGTACACGCCCAGGCACTGCACCGCGCCGCGCGCGCGCGTGATTTGGATCGCGGTCTGCAACGCGCGCGGATCGCCGACCGCGTCGATGCAGACGTCCACGCCGCGGCCCTCGGTGTGTGCGCGCGCGAGCGCGCGCACGTCCTGCTCGGTTAGGTGGACCGGCTCCGCTCCGAAGGACTCGGCGACGGCAAGGCGCTCTGGAACAGAGTCGACGGCGAGCACGTGCGCCGCCCCGACCGCGCGCGCCGCCTGCACCGCGCACAGCCCGACCGGCCCGAGCCCGAGCACCGCGGCGACATCGCCGGCGCGCAGGCCGCTCTCAACGACGCCGTGGAAGCCGGTGCCCATGACATCGCCGGCGAACAGCGCGACGTCGTCGCTCATGCCGTCGGGCACGCGACGCAGCACGAGGTCGGCGTGCGGCACGAGCGCCATCTCAGCCTGCGTGCCTGCCAGCGCGCCGAGCGCCGCGCCGTGCCCGAAGGTGCGCGACTCTACGCAGCGGTCATACCACCCGGCGCGGCAGAAGTAGCAGACGCCGCACGCGGTCTGAAAGCAGCCGAGCACGCGGTCGCCAACCGACACGCTCCTCACGAGCTCCCCGGCGGCGAGGACGGTGCCGACGTACTCGTGGCCGATGATGAAGCCCGGTTCGATCTGCACGCGGCCGTGGTAGATGTGCAGGTCCGACCCACACACGCCCGTCGCCTCGATCCGCACGATCGCATCCCCAGCGTCGATCAGCTCCGGATCGGGCACGTCCTGCACGGCGACCTCGCCGGGGGCTTGAAACGTGACGGCACGCATGGGCCGCTCACCCTACCGGCCGCCACGCTGTGGTGGTGCTACGCCGACGCCGCGAACGGGACCCGCGCGTGCGGGCGTCCCAGCTCGAAGCCCTGGGCGTAATCCACGCCGTAGCCGCGCAGCAGCTGCAGCGTGGCGCGGTCGGTGACGTACTCGGCGATCGTCTGCGTGCCCATGCCCCGCGCGAGGCCGACGAGGGCCTGCACGACGAGCTGATCGGTGGGCGAGCTGGGCAGTTCGCGGATGAATCCGCCGTCGATCTTCAGATAGTCGAACGGCAGGCTCAGGTACTGGAAGGAGCCGAACCCCGCGCCGAAGTCGTCGAGCGCGATCGCGCAGCCGAGCCCGGCGAGGCCCTCACAGAAGCGGAGGGCGCGGTCCATATCGTGGATCGCGGCGGTCTCGGTGATCTCGATCACGAGCCTTCCCGGGTCCACGCCGTGGTGGCGCAGGGAGCGCTCGATGTGGGCGAGCATCGTGGGATCGGTGACCGACAGGGCGGACATGTTGACCGCGACCCGCGCGCCGCCGCGGCCACGCCCGCCGAGCAGCCTCGCGACGCGGTCGAGCACGAGCCGGTCGATCTCCCGGATCAACCCGTAGCGCTCGGCCGCAGGCAGGAATCGCCCGGGCGCCACGAGCGCCCCGGAGCGTTCGTCGGCAAGGCGAACGAGCGCCTCGTAGTGCGCCGCTCGCCCGTCAGCGAGCGAGACGATCGGCTGGTAGTGCACCTCGAACCGATCCTCGTCGAGCGCTCTGCGCAGGCGCGCCAGCCACGGTCGGCGGTGCAGGCCCGCCGGCGAGGAGAGCCCTTCTGTAAGAGCGTGCCCGTAGCGATGGCCGCGCGCGGCCGGCTCGGGCGTGTGCAGGCACAGGCGCGGCGTGGCGTCGTAGGCGAGCGTGCAGGAGTGCATGGCCCAGGGTTTCGACGCGATCCGCCCGACGCCCTGCGCCCCGCGCCGAGATGGAGGTTTTTGACGGCAAACCTTCAACAAACCTACGCATATCTGCCCATCCACCTCTCTCCCCCTCTCTGTCTGTCTGTCTGTCTGTCTCAATCGCGTGAGTACGGTCGCCGCGCGCGGTCTGAGATCAGGAGCAGCAGCGCGAGCAACACGAAGTTCATGACCACGCTCGAGCCCCCGTAGGCGACGAACGGCAGGGTCACCCCGGTCAGCGGGATCACGCGCGTGACGCCACCGACGATCACGAACACCTGCATCGCCACGATGAACGACAGCCCGGTCGCCAGCAGCTTGGAGAACGAGTCCTTCGCCAGCATCGCCGTCTTCAGCCCGCGCGCGACGAACAGCAGGTAGACGAGCAGCAGCCCGGCCGCGCCAACGAGGCCGAGCTCGTCAGTGATGACCGCGTAGATCATGTCGCTTTCGGGCACCGGCAAGATCGAGCGCCGCACGACCACGTGGTTGGCCAGTTCGACCGGGTACTGCAGCAGCGACTGGTCGAACCCGGTCCCCAGCAGCCCGCCGTCGGCCTGGGCGAACAGCGCCTGACCGAGCTGGTAGCTGGTTCCGCTTTCGAACAACGCCGGGTCCAGCGGGTGTTCCCAGGCGAGCACTCGCGCGTGCACGTGCGCGACGTGTCCGACCACGAACCAGGCGCCCAGGCCGAACAGGATCAGGCCGATCAACGGGAACGACAGCCGCCCGGTGGCGACATACAACAGCGCCAAAAACGCGCCATAGAACATCAGCGAGGTCCCCAGCTCGCCGGTCAGCAGCAGTGTGCCCATCGCCGCGCCCCACACGATCAGCATCGGGCCGAACTGCTTCATCGGCGGGATCGTCAGCCCGAGCACGCGCCGTCCGGCGGTGACGAGCACCTGGCGGTTGTCGTGCAGATAGCTGGCGAGAAAGATCACGATCGCGACCTTCCCCAGCTCGGCCGGCTGAAACGAGACGCTGCCGAGATGCACGTCCAGGTAGGCGCCGTTGACCTGCTCGCCGATCACCGGCACGCGCGGCAATACGGTCATGACGATGCCGATCGCCGCGATCGTGTAGCGATAGCGCTCGAGCACCCCCACCCCGCGCCGGCGCAGGGCCAGGATCGTTGCCGCGAACAGGACCAGGCCGAGCACCATCCACTGCGCCTGCTGGCGGGCGAGCGTCGGTTCGATGCGGTAGACCATCACGATGCCCACGCTCGCCAGCACCGCGCCGAGCGGGAACAGGTACGGGTCGGCGTCGGGCAGGCTGAAGCGGATCACGAGGTGCCCCGCCACGCACAGCCCCAGGAACAGCGCGCCGTAGGTCAGCGACACGCTGGAGGCGTGATTCAGCGTGAGACTGGTCGCGGATTCGCGCCCGGTCTCCTGCTGCTGGATGAAGATCGCGGTGAACCCGGCCGTCACGAGCAGCGCGGCGGGGATCAGGCCCAACAGCTCGCGGTTTCGGGGGCTCAGCATGATGCCCGCGAGCGTACCTCGCACATCGGGCTCAGGCGGCCTGATCGAGCGCGGCGTTCACGAGCGCGTCGGCCTGCGCGTTCTGCGCGCGCGGGACAGTCCGCACGCTCCAGCGCTCGAACCCGCGCAGCGCGGTCATCGCCTCCAGATACAGCGGGCTCATCGCCGCGTGCTTGACCTTGTACTGGCCGTTGACCTGCTTGGCGATCAGCTCCGAGTCGCCCACCACCTCGACCTCGCCGACCCCCAGCTCGCGTGCGTGGCGCAAGCCCAGCAGCAGCGCCCGGTACTCGGCCACGTTGTTCGTGACCGTGCCGAGCAGCTCGGAGTGCTCGCCCAGGATCTCACCCGCGGGCGTTGAGATCACGCACGCGGCGGCCGCAGGGCCGGGATTGCCGCGCGCGCCACCATCGACATGAACGATCGCCTTCCTCATCGCGGAGCGGGATTATGCACGGCGCCGGGGACGGTGCTCGCGCGCCGGAGCGTCGAGATCGCCCGCGGGAGGGGCACGCGTGTCGACCTGTGTCGGACTGTGTCGGATGGTCAGCGCGTCTAGGACGCCTTGGCCAGCGGCGGCAGATCCCCGGGCACCCGGGCGCGGCGGCGGTCGCGCACGACCCGCAGCTGCTTGACCTCATCGCTCGCTCGCGCCCCGCGGGCGCGGCGGTCGGCCTTGCGGCGGTCGACGATCACCGTGACGCCCGCCTCGCCCGCGTAGTGCTCGGTGAGCTTCGGATACAGCTCCTCAGACAGCTCTCGCGGCACCACGCAATAGATCATCGCGCGACCAATCCTACCATGGACAGCGCCCCGTCGTCAGACGCCGCGGCGTTTGCCAGCCGGTCCTCGCCGGCGAGCTCGCCCAGCTCGGTCCCCTGCGCGACCACGCTCGCACCGGCCGCCTCCTCGCCGAGATCGACCTCATACCGGTACCACGACAGCTCCCACGCGACCACGATCGACACGACCGTGCCCGCGGGCTCCGCCGGCGGGCGGACGCTCACGCTCGGAGCGCCCAGCGAACGGGCCACGCCAGCGACGCGACGCGGGTGCTCGCCGGCGTTGAACACCTCCAGCGCGCGCTGCGCGATCGCCTCAGCGCCGGTGGAAACACGCTCCGGCGCAATCTCCGTGGCGGAGATGCCGACGATGACGGGCTCCTCGGCGAGCACGGGCAGGCTCTCGAGCGGGTCGTAGTACCCCGGTGCCGGCTGCTCCTGCGATGGCGGTGACCCCTCCGGCGAGGATCCGAACGCCGCCTCCATCTCCGGCTGGTGCTCAGACGCCGGCCGATCGGCGGCGAGCCGGCCCCGCTGGCGCAGGCGCCCGAGCAGGCTGCGTCCGCGGCGCGCGCGCGCCGGGGCCAGGCCGAGGGAGTCGCGCTGCTGCTGCTCACTCTCGCGCAGCCAGCCCTCGTGGGTGGCGCGCGGTGCGCACAGTTCGCACACGGTCAGCCGCCGTCCGCTCGCCAGGAACACGTCCGGCTGCTCGCCTCGCAGCAGCCTGCGTCCGCACACGTCGCAAGCGACGTCGGGCTGGGAGGTGACGATCATGCGGGTGGCCATCGACCGATCAGAGTACCGGGTGTGCCCACGCTCGCGACGCCCGGCTATTCCTCGAAGGACTCCTCCTGCATCCGCGAGCGCAGCCGCAGGACCGCCTTGGTATGCAGCTGAGAGACGCGCGACTCGGTCACGCCGAGCACCTCGCCGATCTCGCGCAGCGTCAGGTTCTCGTAGTAGTAGAGCGCGATCACAAGCTTCTCGCGCTCGGGCAGCATCGCGATCGAGTCGGCGATGCGGTCCTTCAGGTCGCCCACGTCGAGCGCTCTGGCGGGGTCGGGCGCGGTCGGGTCCTCGATGGTGTCCATCAGCGAGACCTGGTCGCCGCTTGAGTCGGACGTTGACCACAGCTCGTCCAGCGCGACCATCGAGGAGTGCGAGATTGCAAGCAGCGACTCGTTCAGCTCATCGACCGTGATCTTCAGCTCGGCCGCCATCTCCGCGTCGGTCGGCGCTCGCTGCAGCGCGTTCTCGAGCTTGGCGTTCGCGCGCTCGATTTCGCGAGCGCGCGCCCGCACGCTTCGCGGCACCCAGTCCATCGAGCGCAGCTCGTCGATGATCGCGCCCCTGATGCGCATGATCGCGTACGTCTCGAACTTGATCTCGCGCGAGAGGTCGAACCGCTCGATCGCGGAGATCAGCCCGACCAGGCCGTAGGAGATCAGGTCCGCCTCCTCCACGTGCGGCGGCAATCCGGCGGCGGTGCGCCCCGCCACGTACTTGACCAGCGGCGAATACGCCACGACAAGCCGCTCGCGGGCGCGCTGGTCGCCCTCGGACTTGTATCGCCGCCACAGTTCGCGCAGCTCGATCGCTTTGACGTTGGTCTCCATCAGGGGTCCGGTTCTCCCCCTCCCTGATCAGGCCCGGGGGTGGCTGCGCGCATATGCGCTTTTCAGCTTGGCTGACTCTACCCGAGTGTATATCTGGGTGCTCGACACGCTCGCGTGCCCCAGCAGCTCCTGAATCGAGCGCAGATCCGCACCGCCGTCCAGCAGGTGCGTGGCGAAGCTGTGGCGCAGCGCGTGCGGGCTGATCGCGCCGGCCGTGGACTCCACGCCGCTGGCGCGCACCCAGGTGCGCAACCGGCGGCGCACATCGCTCGTGCTCAGCCGCCTGCCGGTCTTCGACAGGAACAGCGCGTCCTCTCCGCGGCCGTTCACGCGCGCGCGCGGCGGCGCCTTTTGGGAGTCACGACCCGACCAACCGCCACCCGCACCCCGATCGGTCCCACCCGGCGGCTCGGCCAGCTGCGGGCGGCCCCGATCGACGTACTCGCCCACCGCCTTCAACGCGACCTCGCCGGCGGGGACGAACCGCGTCTTGCGGCCCTTGCCCTCGACTCGCAGCTGCTCGCCGTCGTGGTCCACGTCGCCCAGGCGCAGCGACACCAGCTCCTGCGCGCGCAGCCCGCAGGCATAGGCGAGCTCGAACATCGCCCGGTCGCGGAGACTCAGCGGCCCGCTCCACTTGGTCGGCGCCCCGCGCGCCCCGATCGCGTCGAGCAGCACAGCGGCCTCGCGCGCGGCCAGCACCCGCGGCAGCTCGCGCGCGCGCCTGGGCGTAGACACCAGCTCGGCGGGGTTCTGGGCGATGAAGCCGTGCTCGCGCTGGCTCGAGAACAGCGCGCGCAGCGCCGCGAGCTTGCGCGCGCTCGTGCTCGGCGCGAGGCCGCGCCGCGACAGCTCGGCGACGTAGGAGCGCACATCCCTGGGGCCGACGTCCCCGGGCGCCAGCTCGCGCGCGCGCGCCCACGCCGCGAACTGCTCGAGATCGACCCGGTAGGCGCGCACGGTCCTCGGCGCCGCGTCGCGGCGGCTCAGCTCCTCTGCGAGCAGCTCCAGCGCGCCGCGCCAGACGCCGGAGATCGTGACGATTTGTTTCTCTCTCTGGACGTCATCGCGTGCGCGCGTACGCGCGCGCACGCCCTCGGCCGCCGCGATGGTCCTCATCCGGCCTACTTCGCCGCCACGACCCCCATGCCCTGCCCTGCGCCCGCGCCCACCGGCTCCGGCGCAGGCGCGCGCGAATGCCCGCTCAGCAGCGGCTCCAGCGCCCGGGCGAGCTCGGGCCAGTCGGCGGCGGCGACCACGTCCTCTTCCTCGCAGACCTCCACGTTCCACGGATGGGCGATCGTGGCGGCGGCGATCCCGCGTTCCAGGGCCCCGGTCAGGTTCAGCGGGCTGTCGTCGATCAGCACGTCGATCTGCATCTCCGCGCAGCGGGAGACCTTGTCCCACGAGCAGTACAGGTCATCGAACGGCAGCCCGATCTCCGCCAGCCAGCGCGCGGTGGCTGGCGCGCAGCGCTCCTCGCGGTGGCTCATCACGTGGATGTGGTGCCCGCCCGCGTCGTGCCAGTCGCGCACGATCCGAACCGCCCCCGGGTAGGGCGTGCCGGCGAGGATGTGGGCGTCGCTGTGACTCTCCTCGATGCAGATGTGCAGCTGGTCGGGCCTCAGACGGGTGATGCCCCACGTGAGCTGCTCCTCGTAGGGGAGCTCGATCCCGAAGCGGCGCACGGCGATCTCCGAGAGCGTGTCCCAGTAGTGGTGCAGCGTCGAGTCGATGTCGATTGCAATTCTCATCGTCTGCCTCTATGCCCGTCTCGCCGGTGCCGACCGGCGCCCTCCTGACGCCTCCCGGCCATGGCTTGGCCCGCCGGGGACCGCCCCACGCCGCGGTAGATTATGCAGATGAAGCCTACCGCTCCCCTGTCCGGCGGCGACGCCGTCCGGACCGCCTCTGAGAACGGCCACCATCACAGCCCTGGAGTCTACGGCCCGTCCGGACGGTCGCCCTGGCTGGACGTCGACTGGCGCGAGCACCAGCGCTGGGTGAGCGTGGACGGGCAGCCGGTGAACACGATCGACCTCGGCGAGGGACCGCCCGTCGTGTTCGTGCACGGACTGGCTGGGTCCTGGCCGAACTGGCTGGAGCAGCTGCCCATGTTCGCGCGAGATCACCGGGTCATAGCGATGGATCTGCCCGGATTCGGGCACTCGCCGATGCCGCGCGATGAGATCACGATCTCGGGGTACGCGCGCCTGCTGGACGGGCTGCTGGACGAGCTTGGAATCAACGCGGCGGCGGTCGTGGGCAACTCGATGGGCGGATTCGTCTCCGCGGAGCTGGCGATCGCGTTCCCGCAGCGCGTAGAGCGCCTTGTGCTCGTGTCCGCGGCCGGCCTGAGCACCTTTCAGCACCCGACCAGGACGCGCTCGCTGCCCCTGCTGCACCGGTTTGAACAGACTCTCACCGCGTTCACGACCTGGGGGGCGGTCAACGCGGACATCATCGCCCGCCGGCCCAGGCTGCGCGAGGCGATCTTCGCCGATCTGGTCAGCCATCCCAGCCAGCTGGGAGCTCCGCTGGCGGCCGAGCTGATCCGCGGCGGAGGCAAGCCCGGCTTCATCGAAGCACTCAAGGCCCTGTCCACCCGCTCCGTCCGTGACCGACTGGGAGAGATCGCGTGCCCGACGCTGATCGTGTGGGGCGACCGCGACCGGCTCGTGCCGGTGCGCGACGCGGACGTGTTCGCCGAGCTGATCCCGGGCTCGCGCAACGTCGTGTTCCAGGACACGGGCCACATGGCGATACTCGAGCGCCCGGACGCGTTCAACTCGCTGCTGCGGGAGTTTTTGGAAGAGTGAGAGGGCGCGCCTGCTCACCCGCCCGTGAGAGAAGCGCGCTCAGACTACGTACAGCTCGCCGGCGCGACCGACCGCTCTCGCGATCCGCCGCAGATTGTCGGGATCGCTCGACGACTCGCCCGAATATCAGACGCTCGGCGTCTCGGCGCCGGCCAGCTTCGCCCGCGCGCGCTCGGGCGTGACCGTCACGACGTCCCACGCGAGTCCCACGCGCTCCAGCCCCAGGATCAGCCAGCCGGAGGGGTCGAGCTCGTACCAGCGCAGGCCGTGGAAGGCCGACTGGGGGAAGGCGTGATGGTTGTGGTGCCACGCCTCACCCAGCGACGGCAGCGCCAGCCAGAAGACGTTGGTGGACTCGTCGTCGGTGTCGAAGCGACGACTGCCGAAGAAATGACAGATCGAGTTGATGCTCCAGGTGATGTGGTGTACGAGGAAGATCCGCACCAACCCGGCCCACAGCAGCGCGCTCAAGCCCGCCACCAACACGCCGCCGCTCAGCGTCAGGCCCAGCAGGAACGGGAGCGCCAGGCTCGCCAGCGCGATCAGTGGGAAGGAGCGGTTGATCCGGCGCATGGTCGGGTCTTCGACCAGATCGCCCGCAAACCGTTTCGAGGACGCCTGTCCGTGCGTCTGAAACAGCCAGCCCACGTGCGCGTGCCACAGGCCGTGGACCATGCCGGTAAGTCCGGCGCCCTGCCCCACGTGGGGGCTGTGCGGATCGCCGTCTTCGTCGGTGAACGTATGGTGCTTGCGGTGATCCGCCACCCAGTCGATCACCGGTCCCTGCAGCGACATCGAGCCCAGCACCGCAAGCGCATACCGCAACCACGGGCGCGTCTGGAACGCCCGGTGCGTCAGCAGGCGGTGAAAGCCGACCGTCACGCCCACCGCGGTCAGCACGTACATCACCGCGAACACCGCCACGTCGCGCCAGCCCAGGAAGCTGTCCCACAACAGCACCCCCGCCACGATCACGCCGAGGAACGGGATGAGGACGGCGGCGATGTTGACGTTACGCTCGAGTCTGCTCACGCTGGATTCGTAGGAGGTGGGATCTGGAGATCTGGGTTTGAGGGCGGGACGGCGAGATCTTCCGCTTCCGCGGACTGCTACCTGGGACTACCCCACGTGCAGGGCATCGGTTACGCGTGCCCACCTGTCAGGCTTGTGATGCGCTCAGCGCGCCGGGATGCCTCAGCGGCGGGCGAGCCGGCGTCCGCTCTCGGTGTGGGGCGGGCTGTAGTTCAGCTCGAAGTGGTGGTAGAGGATCGACTCGTCGGCCTGGGAGAGCTCCTCGCCGTGCTGCTCGATGTTGGGCGCGGACTCGATCTGCTCCCTGGTCACCGCCACCTGCAGCTCGTCGGGGCCGACCTTGATCCCGCCCAGTGGCACGAAGGTCAGGTGTCGGCCGATGAAGCCTTCCTTGACGGTGGCGAACTGCGGCTCGTCGTTCTCGATGTCGACGTACACGTCCTGCAGCCTGCCGATCTTCTCGCCTTCGCTGTCGACGAGCATCTTGCCGTGCCATTCGGCGACGTTCCACTCGGCGTCTTGCTGATCGTTCATGGTCGAAGCCTCCTCGTCTGCCGTCATGGGCTAGCAGCCACCCAGTTTAGAGGAGGCTACAGCGCGGCGCCGATTGCGCAAGCGGACGACCAAGCAGCCGAGGCGCGAACGGCTTGGCGGGACTCGCACAGGATGGCGGCGCTCCTCGGGGCCAACTTGTGCATGCGCAATGGACGTAGATCAGGTCTGAGGTGCGGCGACACGAGCGCTTGCGCTCCGCCCAGCGTGAGCGCGGCCCCTGCGCGAACGCTTGCTGTCACACGTAACCAGGAGTGCGGCTCAATGGCCCGCTCCGACCGTCTTACGTAGACCCGCGAGCGCGCGATCGCCGACTCGTTTGAACGCGACCTGGAGCAGCGGGTCGGCGAGCTTGAGTGGCCCCTTCAACGCGAGATCCGCGTCGTAGGTGATTCGCGTGCCTCCGTCAGAAGGCTCAAAGGTGATGCGGTCCAGCGAGACGACGGTCGAGCTCTCGCCGCGAAACGTGACGGCGCTGGGCGGGTTGTACTCGACGATGCGGTAGGTGAGTGGGATCTTTCGGTGAAGAAAGCTGGCCAGGAGCCGGAACTCGGTTCCCTCGCGAACCGGTGCGTCGCCGAGGCGCTCGGCTTCGATGACACCCGGGTCCCACTCCTGGGTGCTCGAGAAGTCGCTCAGGTAGGCGAACATCTCAGCGGGCGGACGCGACGTATCGACGCTTGCGTTGTAGTGAGCCATCGGGTTCTCCTATCGGTTCGAGTCGGGGTTGGACGGAGTCGGTGCCTCGTGCCAGCCGCTGAGGCGCTCGCACTCGGCCCATAGGCGCTCGCGGTCCTCGGGCGTCTGCTTGGTCCACGGCACGCGATGGGTCGGGCGCTGCCGGCGGTCGTGCCAGAAGCCTCCAGAGCTGCGCGCCGGCTCGGGAGCGGCGCCGAGCCAGACGATCGTGTCGGCGCCTTCTTGGGGCGTGCGCAGCAGTCGCTTTGTCAGACCGTAGAAGCGTGGCAGCGAGGACTTCAGGCCTGGGGTGTCCGCCCAGCCTGGGTGCATCGCATGGACGACGACGCCGGTGCCCCGCAACCTCTCTGCCCACAGTTCGGTCAGGATGACCTGAGCGCGCTTGCTGCGCGCGTACGCGGTCGGCCCGTCAAAGTCCCCATGTTCCATCTGCAGGTCGTCGAGGTGGGTTCGCTGCGTGTACATGCCGCCCGATGACACGTTGACGATGCGGGCGGGCTTGCTCTGCTCGAGCAGCGGGACGAGGAGGCTGGTCAACAGGAACGGGCCAAGGACGTTGGTCGCGAAGGTCAGCTCGATGCCGTCGACCGAGAGCATCCGCTCGCTCGCCAGCGTGCCGGCGTTGTTGACAAGCACGTCGAGGCGCCCCGTCTCACCGCAGAGCAGCTTGGCGAACCGCCGCACGGATTTCAGGTCGCTGAGGTCGCAGAGGTCGACCTGAACGTCGCTGCTGGGGGACCGTGCCGCGATCTGCGCGCGGGCACGCTCGCCGCGCTGCTCGCTGCGGACCGCCAACCGAACCGCGGCTCCGAGACGCGCGAAGCCCTCGGCGGCGGCGAGGCCGAGTCCCGATGTTCCACCGGTGACGAGCACGACCTTCCCGTTCATCGGCTGCAGGCCGGCGGTGCTCCACATGCTCCTGCGCATGCGATAGCCCACGCGCGTGTAGCCCGCGATGACGGTGCGGTCGAGGATCGTGTCGAGCAGTGATTGTGGAATGGTTCTATGTAGATTAAGTTGGAAACGTTCTATGCTGTAGAATACACATGAGGATCGCGATCGTCGGCGCGGGAGTCTCAGGGCTCGTATGCGCTCACCTGCTGCACCGCGATCATGAGCTGGCCGTATTCGAGGCGACCGACCGGGCGGGCGGGCACGCCAACACGGTGCACGTCGAGACAGAGACCGGAGCCTATGATCTCGACACGGGCTTCATCGTCTTCAACGACCGCAACTACCCGCAGTTCGAACGCTTGCTGGGGGAGCTTGGCGTGGCGACTCAACCGTCGCAGATGAGCTTCGGGGTGAGCGACGGCGTGGACTTCGAGTACAACGGGTCCTCGCTGAACGGCCTGTTCGCGACTCGCGGCAACATGCTCGCACCGTCCTTTCACCGGATGATCGCCGACCTGGCCCGCTTCAACCGGGACGCCCGTTGGCTGCTCGCCTCCGATGAGAATCCGTCGTTGGGAGACTGGCTTTCACAGCGGCGCTATTCGCGTATGTTCGTCGAGCGGCTGATCGTTCCGCAGGCATCGGCCGTGTGGTCAGCCGACCCGGAGCAGATGTGGTCCTTCCCTGCGCGGTTCCTGGCCGAGTTTTTCGACAATCACGGCATGTTCGGATTCCGCAACCGACCGCGCTGGCGGACGATCGCGGGAGGCTCGCGCAAGTACGTCGAGGCGCTCACGCGGCCCTGGCGCGAGCGTCTGCGGCTCTGCACACCGGTGACGGAGGTGGCTCGTCACCCCGACCATGTCACGGTGTCCGCGCGCGGCCATGAGCCGGAGCGCTTCGACGCGGTGGTGATCGCGACGCACTCCGATCAGGCGCTTGCGCTGCTGGCCGATCCCAGCGAGCGCGAGCGCGAGCTGCTCGGTGCGATCCCCTATCAGCGCAACGAGGCGGTGCTCCACACCGATCGCTCGCTGCTCCCGCGCCGCCGCCGCGCGTGGGCGAGCTGGAACTACCATCTCGACGCGGGTGTGACGGGACGCTGCACGGTGACCTATCACATGAACCGCCTGCAGTCGCTGCGTGCCGACCGCGAGTTCTGCGTCACGCTCAACCGCACGGCGGCGATCGACCCGGAGCAGATCATCCGCACGATCCAGTACGCCCACCCTGTCTACACGCCCGCGGGCGTCGCGGCGCAGGCACGCCACCACGAGATCGGCGGGCGCAATCGCACGCACTACTGCGGCGCTTACTGGGGATGGGGCTTCCACGAGGATGGCGTCAGCAGCGCGCTGCGGGTGGCGCGCGAGTTCGGCGTGCGGCCGGCGGAGCCGGTGAGCGCATGACGGCCAGCGCGATCTACGAGGGCACCATCCGCCACCGTCGCTTTGCGGTGCGCGCTCACGAGCTCCACCACCGCTTGGCGCTTTTGTATATCGATCTGGGGGAGCTGGATGGCCTGCTCGGCGGCCGGTTTGTCCTCGCCCGCCCGGGCCCTGTGCGCTTCCGCCGGGCTGACTACCTCGGCGATCCCTCCATTGGGCTCGCGGATGCCGTGCGCACGCTCCTCGAGCGCCGCACGGGCAGGGTGCCCACCGGCCCGATCCGGCTTCTTACCCAGCTGCGCACGTTCGGGCACTGCTTCAACCCGGTCAGCTTCTACTACTGCTTCACCCCCCAAGAGCAGCTCGACGCGGTCGTGGCGGAGGTGACCAGCACGCCGTGGGGGGAGCGGCACGCATACGTGCTCGAGCGGGCCCGCGCCGGGACGGTGCTGAGTGGCGACTTCGCGAAGGCGCTGCACGTATCTCCGTTCATGAGCATGGAGCAGCGCTACACGATGCGCGTGGCCGCGCCCGGCGCGACGCTGGCGGTCCACATCGAGAGCCACGAGCTTGGAGCGCTCGCGTTCGACGCGACGCTCGCGCTGCGCCGTGCGCCGCTGAGCAGCAGCGGTCTGGCCCGTGTCACCGCGCGCTACCCGGCGGCGACGCTGCGCGTGCTCGCGCTCATCTACGCTCATGCGCTCGGACTGAAGCTCAAGGGCGTGCCACTTCACCCCCATCCCGGGGAGCCGGCGTGACGGTGATGCAGCGCATCGCGCGGCTTATCGTGCTCAGTCTGCTGGCACGCCTGCGTCAAGGACAGCTCACCGTCCTCGAGGGCGAGCGAGCGCTGGTGCTGGGTCACGGTAGTCCGCGGGCGACGGTACGGGTCATCTCGCCACGGCTCTGGCCGCAGCTGCTGCACGGCAGCCGCGGGATGGCCGAGGCATACATGCAGGGGCTGTGGGAGTCCTCGGACCTGACGGCCGTGGTGCGCGTGGCCGCGCACAACGCGAGAAGCCTCGATGAGTGGCGTCGTCGCGTTGCGCCGGCACGGGTCCCGCTGCAGGCCGCACGGGGGATCCGCGCACGCAACACTCCCGCGCGAAGCCACCGCTCGATCGCGGCCCACTACGACCTCGGGAACGAGCTGTTCGCGTTGATGCTCGATGAGACGATGATGTACTCGTCCGCCTACTTCCCGAGCCGGGGGATGACGCTCGCGCAGGCCTCGAGGGCCAAGCTCGAGCTGGTGTGTCGCAAGCTCGATCTGCAAGCCGGCGACCACGTGCTGGAGATCGGCACGGGATGGGGCGGTCTCGCCGTCCACGCCGCGAGAACGAGGGGCTGTCAGGTCACGACCACCACGATCTCGCGCGAGCAGTGCGAGCACGCCCGTAAATGGGTGCGGGCGGCCGGGGTCGCCGATCGAGTCACGGTGCTGCGCGAGGACTATCGCGACCTATGCGGACGCTACGAGAAGCTCGTCTGCATCGAGATGATCGAGGCCGTCGGGTATCGCGACTTCGGCACGTTCTTCGCGAGCTGCTCGAACCTCCTCGCCGACGACGGTCGAATGCTGCTCCAGGCGATCGTCATCGACGATCGCGCCTACGAGGTCGAGAAGGCATCGCGGAGCTTCATTCGCACCCACATATTCCCGGGCGGCTGCCTGCCCTCGCGCGCGGTGATCGCGGGCTGCGTCGCTCGGCACACCGACATGCGAACCGTCGGACTCAAGGATCTGACTCCGCATTACGCCGAAACGCTGCGGCGCTGGCGCGCCAACTTCGAGGCCGCGACCGCGCGCTTGGAGGATCTCGGTTACGACGAGCGCTTTCGGCGGCTGTGGCGGATGTATCTCGCCTACTGCGAGGCCGGTTTCGCCGAGCGGCGGATCGGCGTCGTGCAGATGTTGCTGGCCAAGCCGGGGTGGCTCCGGCACGCCGGCCTCACGAGCGTGTATGAGGCGCCACGGGCGCTGGCTTGAAAGGCATGGCCCGCGCGCTCGTCACCGGAGCCTCCGGCTACATCGGCAGCCGGCTGGTGCGCGAGCTGCACGCACGAGGCGTTCCGGTCGGGTGCGTAGCCCGTGACCCCAGCCGGGTCAACTTCGATCCAGCCGTCACGGTGCATCGCGCCGACATGCTCGACCCGAGCTCCCTGAGCGCCATCGGCGACGGCTACACAACCGCCTACTACCTCGTCCACTCGATGGGTCGCGGGGGCGACTCCGACTATGAGCGACGCGACGCCATCGCGGCCTCCAGCTTTGCGCGCTTCGCCCTCGCCACCGGTATCGAGCAAGTCGTCTACCTCGGCGGTCTCGGCGATCGTCCCGCATCCCAGCATCTGCGCTCGCGCCTGCGCGTCGGGGAGATCCTGCGCGATGAGGGACCACCCTTGACCTGGTTTCGCGCCGGCATGGTGGTGGGGGCAGGGTCGGAGAGCTACCGGACGCTGCGCTCGCTGGTCGAGCGCCTGCCGGTGATGCTCGCACCGTCGTGGCTGTCCACACCCACCCAGGCGATCGCCATCGGCGACGTGCTGCGCTACCTCATCGCGGCTCCTCGGATTCCGCAGACGCGCTCCCGCGAGATCCAGATCGGTTCGGCTGACATACTCACTTACGGTCAGATGCTCGATGAGATGGCCGACGCGCTGGGACTGCGCCGGCGCCCACGCATCCCGGTCCCATTGCTGACACCGTGGCTCTCCTCGCACTGGATCGGGCTCGTCACCCCCGTCGACGCAGGCGTCGCGAGGCCGTTGATCGAGGGGCTGTCAACCGACACGACCGTCACCGACCCATCGGGGATGGAACTGTTCGACTTCCAACCCAGATCCTTCGAGCAGGCGCTACGCGAGGCGATCGCCGAGGAGAACCAAGCCCGTCGCCCCTCGCCGTAGCCCCCGCCACGCCACGCCAGGCCGATCGGCTCTCGGCTGCGACGCGACGATATGATCGCGTGGTGCTGCGTCAGGGGTCCGGTGAGCCGCTCGTGCTGTTGCATGGGATCTTGGGCAGCGAGCGCATGTGGAGCCATGTCGTACCGCTGTTGGCGGGCCACTACGACGTGATCGCCCCAACCATGCTGGGGCATCGCGGCGGGCGACCCGCCGCCGCGCGACCGGCGCGCCTGGAGCACGTCGTCGCTGACGCACAGCGACTGCTCGACGGGCTCGGGCTCGAGACTGTCCACCTCGCCGGCAACTCGTTGGGCGGCCAGGTAGCGCTCGAGCTGGCCCGCCTGGGCCGGGCGCGAACGGTCTGCGCACTCTCACCCTCCGGTACCTGGCAGGCGGGCTCGGAGGACCATCGCCGCGCCACCGAAGTCCTGCGTGCGACGGTGCGCGCCGCCCGGCGCTCGCGCCGGGTGCTGCCGTTGCTCGTCCGTTCGGGGCGCTTCCGGCGCTGGGCGCTGCGCGACACCGCCGCCCACGGCGAGCGAGTGAGCCCAGCCGAGCTGCTCGGCCTCACCGACGACCTGCTCGGCTGCACGGTCGTCGAGGACCTGTTCGACGAGGCCACGCGGCTCGCACCCCTGGACCCGCCGCCCTGCCCGATCACCCTCGCCTGGGCGGGCAGGGACTGTGTCTTCCCAGTCGAGATCAACGGCGCCCGCGCCCGCGAGCTGATCGGAGGGGCACGCTGGATTGTGCTCGGCGATGTCGGACACGTCCCGATGCTCGACGACCCGCAACTGGTCGCCCAAACGATCCTCACAGTCACCGCAACAGAGTCGCACGACAACGACTGAAATCCCCTCGGTCGCCCCTCAGAACGTGTTTTGAAAAGATCGGCACGTCCGGATACGTCCCTGGACACTGCGCTGGATCACCACGTGCCGGCTTGCGCGTGCCACCAGCACGCGCTTCACCGTCCCGCGTCGCCCAGCTTGGTCCATGAACGCCCCGACCGCACCGCCTATTTCAAAACACGTTCTCAGCGTGTGATCGCGCCCTCGGCGGCTGAGCCGACGAGCTTGGCGTACTTCTGGATCGCGACATCCACGTGCGTGTCCGCGCGCGGGGGCTGCTCGTAGGCGCTTACGCGCTCGGCGATCTCCTCGTCGGACAGCGCCACGTCGAGCCGGCGCGTGTCGGCGTCGATGGTGAGCTCGTCGCCGTCGGCGAGCGCGGCGATCGGGCCGCCGCGGATGGCCTCGGGCGCGACATGGGCGACCATGAAGCCGTGTGTGGCGCCGGAGAAGCGCCCGTCGGTGATCAGCGCGACGTCCTCGCCGAGACCCTCCCCCACGATCGCGGCGGTGACCGAGAGCATCTCGCGCATGCCGGGTCCGCCGGCGGGCCCCTCGCCGCGGATCACGACCACGTCGCCGGCCTGCAGCTCGTGGGCGAGCACGGCCGCCATGGCGGCCTCCTCGCCGTCGAACACGCGCGCGGGCCCCACGTGTTTGCGGCGCTCGTGCCCGGAGAGCTTGACGACACAGCCGTCGGGCGCGACGTTGCCGCGGAGGATCGCGAAGCCGCCGGTCGCTTTGATCGGCTCGGCGAGAGCGCGCACGACGCGCTGGCCATCGGTCTCGACGGCCTCGGCGGCGTGCTCTCCGATCGTCCTGCCGGTGACGGTGGGCGCGTCGGAGTTGAGGATGCCGGCCTGCTGCAGGCGCGCGAGCACGAGCGGCACCCCGCCCGCTTCATACAGCTCGGTCGCGACGTACTGCCCGCCGGGCTGCAGGTCGCACAGCAGCGGCGTGCGCTCGGAGATCGCCTCGAACTCGTCGATCTCCAGCGGCACGCCCATTTCCCTGGCGACCGCGAGCAGGTGCAGCACGCCGTTGGTCGAGCCGCCGCTGGTGGCGACCGCGGCGATCGCGTTTTCGAGGGCCGGCTTGGTGATGACCTCGCTCGGGCGCTGTCCCCGGCGCAGAACGTCCATCACCAGTTCGCCCACCTGAATGGCGACCTCGAGCTTGCGTCCGTCCTCGGCGGGAACCATCGCGGTGCCGGCCGGTGAGATGCCCAGCGCCTCAAAGGCCATCGCCATCGTGTTGGCGGTGAACTGCCCGCCGCAGGCGCCGGCACCGGGCGAGGCGGCCTCCTCGAGCTCGTGCAGCTCCCGCTCGGTGATCTTGTGAGCGGCATACTCGCCCACCGCCTCGAACACCTGCTGGATGGTCACCTCGGCGCCCTTGTAGTGGCCGGGCTTGATCGAGCCGCCATAAAGCATCAGGCCGGGGATGTTCAGGCGCGCGAGCGCCATCACGGTCCCCGGGATCGTCTTGTCGCAGCCGGAGATCGTGACGAGCGCGTCGAAGGCGTGGGCGCTTGCGACCAGCTCGATCGAGTCGGCGATCAGCTCGCGCGAGACCAGCGAGGCGCGCATGCCGGCGGTTCCCATGGTGATCCCGTCGGAGATCGCGATCGTGTTCAGCTCCATCGGCGTGCCGCCGGCGGCGCGGATGCCCTCCTTGACCTTGGCGGCCAGCACGCGGTTGTTGAAGTTGCACGGCATCGTCTCGATCCAGGAGTGCGCCACTCCGACGATCGGCTTGGCCAGATCCTCCGCCGAGTAGCCGATCCCGTGCAGGTAGGAGCGCGCGGCCGCGCGCTCGGGCCCCTCGGTCAGAGCGCGGCTGCGGTGCTTGACATCGAATGCGGTCGAAACGCTCACGCGGCGCGCACGTTATCGGGATTCCACCCGTCCAGCCCTTCCAGCCGATCGACCGATCGGAGATCAAATGGGATCTCCGATCCTCCAGCCGGGATCTCGGGCACACAGCCCGAAGGGCTGGGTCGGTCAGCGCGCCGTCCGCCGGTCCCAGCGGTCGCGGTGTCCCTGGGCGTGCCGGCGCCCGTGGCCTTGCGCATCCTCTCGCGCGCGCGCTCCCATCCGGCGAGCCGCGCCAGATCGCGCCTGAGGAGCTCCGGGTCGACCTGCCTGCCCGGCAGGTGCATGTTCGCGCCGGCGATCAGCCCGCGCTCGTCCGCTCTCAGCGCCATCCACTTCGCCAGCACGTCATCGGAATCCGGCAGCCGCGCGCTCCCGTAGGGCCTCGAGTGGTCGGGGAACGCGACGCAGTACTCGCTCAGCAGCGCCCCCGTGCGCGGCACGTAGGAGACGATCGGCCTGTGCGGGTAGATCAGGTACGCGTAGGAGGCGCCCGCGCGACCGGGCACGCGCAGGAACCCCAGGTCGCGGTACATCGCCCACTCGTGCTCGTTCACGCACGAGCGCAGCAGCGCGCGCGCGCGCCGCTCGGCGCGGCGCTCCCGGCCCGCATCGTAGTCCAGCTCATAGGCGCCGACCCGGGCACGGGCGAGCTCGGCATGCCACTCGCGGGCGTGGGCGCGGGCGCGCAGCAGCCCCGCGCGCAGCGACGGCCAGGCCAGCATCCCCACGAGCGCGGCCAGCACGAGCGTCGCGGTGCCCAGACCGAGCAGCATCGCGCTTACAGCGCCGGACCGGGTGGCATCGCTCCCGGCAGTGCGGCACTGGGCGCCGCCATACCCGCCGGCGGCAGACCGGGCGCACCGCCGGCCGCGCGCGGGAAGAAGATCACGCGCTCGGCGTCGCGCGGGACCTCGGCAAAGCTCTTGACCAGCTCCGCCTCGCGCCGTCCGTCGCTGCACTGCGTCGGCACCGCCGCCCACATCCCCGCGTCCAGCTCGCGCCTGAACGCCTGGATCAGCGCCCGCTCCTGCTCGGCGACCTCCACGTCCCCCTCCGCGAGCACCGTCTCACCGTAGCCTGGCTTCATCCGCAAGAACCTCATCGAAGACCGGGCCTCATCCGCAACAGCTTCATCGCCCCCCGATTATGGCACGCTGCGGTAGCGTGGATGGCGGTCGTCGCTCGACGGCGCCGCCCGCCTCCTGCCGCTCGCCTGCGCGTCCGCTCTCTCACGCGCTTGCACCGCCAGCTCACGCGCTTGCACCGCCAGCCCGGTGACGCCCGGCGCGGTCTCCATCCCCACATACCATCAACGAGCACGCATCCGCGCGAGCCCGAGCACGTCGACCGGCCCCACGCCCGCGCCGACGTCGCGCAGCCCGTTGGCGACCGCCTCCCCCGCCAGCTCCCGAGCGACGCGAGCCGCCTGCAGCGGCGAGTCCCCCAGGGCGAGCCGCGCCGCGAGCACGGAGGAGTGCGTGCACCCCGAGCCGTGGGTGGCCCCACCGGGATGGCGCTCGCCTGAGATCTCGACGATCTCAGCACCGGAGTCCAGGAACAGATCCACCGCCCGCGCGCGATGCCCCCCGGTGAGCACGACCGCACGCGGCCCGAGCGCGAGCACCGCCCGCGTCAGCTCCCGTGCCTCCTCCCGTTCGCCATCGACCGCCTCCGCACCGGCCTGCCGGGTGGCGCCTGCGCGCACACCGGCCCCCGGCGTCCCGGCTGCGGCCCCCAGAGCGGATGACGTCCCTCCGGCGAGCACCCGCGCCTCCGGCAGGTTCGGGGTCAGCACGCTCGCGCGCGGCACGATCTCTGCGATGAGCGCACCCTGCGCGTCTGAGTCCAGCAGGCGCGCGCCGGACTCGGCGACCATCACCGGGTCCACGACCACCGGCGTGCCCGCGGGCAGCTCATCCAGCGCGCGCGCCACGGCGCGCACGACCTCGGCGCTGCCGAGCATCCCCACCTTGACCGCGTCCACGCCGATGTCCCCCACGACCGACCGCACCTGCGCGAGCACGATCTCCAGCGGCACATGGTGGATCGCCTGCACGCCGAGCGTGCTCTGCGCGGTGATCGCGGTGATCGCGCACGTTCCGTGCACACCGCAGCGCGCGAACGCCTTCAGGTCGGCCTGGATCCCGGCGCCGCCGCCGGAGTCCGAGCCGGCGATCGTCAGGGCTACGGGGGTTCTGCTCATCAGCGCTACGAGCCGCGCCGCCGGCGCGGGAAGATCGTGTAGCTGCCGATCGCCGTCACCATCAGGCGGCCGTCCTCGGCGCGCACCTCGCTGCGCAACACCGCCGTGGTGCGGTTGCGCCGGTCGAGCGTGGTCGAGCACACGATCTCGCCCTCGGTCGCGGTCTGGATGTAGTTGATCGAGATGCTGATCGTCGCGATCCGCTCCTCGTCGGTCGTGTGCGCCCACAGCGCCGAGCCCATGCAGTAGTCCACCAGCGCGTACGTCACGACGCCCGAGAGCAGCCCGCCCGCGTTGATCAGCTCGGGCCTGATCCGCAGGCGAACGGTCTGCGGATCGTCCCAGCGCATCCCCATGAAGCTGCTCACGCCGTCCAGCGACTGGGGTCCTTCGGCGGGAGCCTCGCTCATCACGACGGCAGGCTACGCGAGCGCGCCCGTTCGCGCGGCGCGGGCCGGATCGGGCCGGATGTCACAGACTTGTCACGCTCAGGACTGCAAATCGCCACACTTGCGCGCCACGAGTCACACCTGTCGGTCTAGCGTGATCGACATGCCCACGACGGACCCCTCCACGCCCCACCCGGACGCCGCCGGCGCCCCGAGTAAGGACTCCAACCGCGTCGATCCGCGTCACGCGCTCGGCCGCCGCGGGGAGCAGCTGGCCGCTGCCCACCTCAACCGCCTGGGCTTCACCTCGCTCGGGCGCAACGAGCGCACCCGTTACGGCGAGATCGACCTGATCGCATTCGACGGCCGCACGCTCGTGTTCGCCGAGGTCAAGACCCGACGCGTGGACGCCCGCCAATACCCGCCCCGGCCCGACCAGCTGCCGTTGCACTGGCTGCGCCCCCGCCAGCGCATTCGTCTGCGCAAACTGGCGACCGCGTGGCTGACCGATCAGAAGCACATCCGCCCCTCAGCCAACACGATCCGATTTGACGCGATCGGGGTGACGATCGACAGCCAGAACCGGCTGCTGCGGCTGGACCATGTGGAGGGGGCGTGGTGAGGGCCAGCGGCAGTGGGCAGCTACAGCGCCAGCTGCTGATAGGCCAGCGACTGAAACGACATCCGGTGCAGTGGCGAGACTCCCTGACGGGCGATCGCGTCGCGGTGGACGGGGGTGGAGTAGCCGACGTGCTCGGCAAAGCCCCAGCCGGGATGCTGGGTGTCGGCGTGGCGCATGTAGCGGTCGCGGGTGACCTTCGCGACGATCGACGCGGCGGCAATCGCGGCGCTGGTGGCGTCACCGTCGATGATCGCGCGCTGGGGGCGCTCGAACTCCGGTACGGGGAAGCCGTCCACCAGACACAACACCTCGCCGGGCACGCCGGCGGTGACGTTGCGCAGGGCGTCGCGCAGCGCCGCGAGGTTCGTGTTGTGCAGGCCGCGCTCGTCGATCCCGCCGACACAGCGGGAGATGACCGCGACCCGGGCCGCGCAGCGCAGCACCAGCGGATACAGCTCCTCGCGCGCCTGCGGAGTGTGCTGCTTGGAGTCGTTCAGCGCGCTCAGCGAGCGCAGCTCGCTGGTCGTCAAGGCCTCGTAGTCGAACAGCACGCCGGCGGCGAGCAGCGGCCCGGCCAGACACCCGCGGCCCGCCTCGTCCGCGCCGGCGATCAGAGGAACGTCGAGGCGACGGTCGAACGCGAACAGCCGCCGTCCGCTCGTGCTGCGCGCCCGCGCGCGGCGGCGCCTGGCGCGGGCGGAGCCCCCGGTCCCCTTGACAGCCGACCTCCCCGCCGCCACCGGGGTCGCGATCGCGACCGGCGCGGGAGGGCTCGGAGCGATCTCGCCCGGATGGGAAGCGGGGCCGGCGGCGGGGCCGGCCGCCGCGGCGAGACCGACCGCTGCGGCGGCGCCGGGCGCACACGCGCCGGCGGCCGCGGCGAGAGGTGGACGGGCGGGGCTTCTAGAAGAACCCGATGCGATCGGGGGGCCAGTAGGTTGCGAAGGCTTCGCCGATGATCCACGCGTCGGGGACGGGCCCCCAAAACCTGCTGTCGTCGGATTCGCCACGGTTGTCCCCCATCATGAACCAGTGTCCGGCCGGAATCGCGATCGGGGTCGGGAAGCTGCACTCTGGGCCGGCGCCGCATTCGCGGATGTAGGAGTCGTGCTCGCGCACGAACGCGCCGGTGGTGGCGGCCTTGCGATAGACGTGGCCTTCCTTGATGTAGATCTCATCGCCGGGACCGGCGACGATGCGCTTGATGAAGTTGGTGCCCGCATCCTCCTTCGGCACCGGTTCAGAACAGGGTGCGCCGCCCGGCTTGACGGTGTGAGGGACGGGCCCGCACTGCCCCTGCTGAGCGCCTTCGGGCGGATGGAAGACCGTGATCTCACCGACGTGCGGTTTGCTGAAGTGGGTGCCGATGCGGTCGACGAGCACGCGCTGACCGACCGCGAGCGTCGGTTCCATCGAGCCGCTGGGAATGCGATACGGCTTCACGATCCAGGCCTGTATCCCGAGCGCGAGACCGAGCGCGACGAGCACGATCACGACCAGCTCCACGATCGAGCTGGTCGTCGATTTGGCGTGTTTGGCGACGGGGCTCACGCCGGGGTGTCGCCGGCGAGCTCGGCTGCTTGGGAATCGCCGGCATCGGGGGACGGAGAATCGGCGCCGGGCGTCTCGGACTCTGCTCCCACCACAGTGTCGCCCCCGTCCTGTGCGGCCTGCACACCCTCGGAGACCGTCTCATCGGCGGTCATGCCCTCGGCGTCGGTCGCGCCCGCGGGCTCGTGCATCAGGCCCGGCTCGATCGTCTCCTCCGGCCCGGTATAGCGGCGCTCGCGAACGCGGGCGCGCTTGCCGACCCGGTCGCGCAGGTAGTAGAGCTTGGCGCGGCGCACATCGCCGCGAGCGGCCAGCTCGATGCGCTCGATCTTCGGTGAGTGCACCGGGAACATGCGCTCGACGCCGACCCCGAAGGACTGCTTGCGCACCGTGAACGTCTCGCGCGCGCCGTGGCCCTGGCGCTTGATGACGACGCCCTCGAACACCTGCACGCGCCGGCGCGAGCCCTCGATCACCTGGAAATGCACCTTCACGCGGTCGCCCGGCGCGAAGGAGGGGACGCGGCGCAGTTGCGCGCGCTCGATGGTTTCGATGACGCTGCTCATGATCAAGAACGGGGTGGGGAGGCATAGCGCCTGAGGGCACCGCTCACAAGATCCCGGAACGGGAGTAGGGCGGCCGGCGCGGTGAGCAATGGTAGCGGACGGTCAGTCCTCGCGCCCCCGCTCCCGGCTGCGCTCTCCCCGCCAGCGCGCGATCTGCTCGTGATGTCCTGACAGCAGCACGTCGGGCACGCGCCAGCCGCGGTACTCCGCGGGGCGGGTGTAATGGGGGTACTCGGGACGCCCCTCCATGGCCTGACTGAAGGACTCCTCCACCGCCGAGTCCTCGTGCCCCAGAGCGCCGGGCAGCTTGCGCAGCACGGTGTCGCACACGACCATCGCCGCCAGCTCTCCGCCCGCCAGGACATAGCGGCCGATCGAGACCTGCTCGGTCACGAAGTGCTCGAGGATGCGCTCGTCAAAACCCTCGTAGCGCCCACACAGCAATGTCAGCGCGGGCTCGCCCGCCAGCTCGCACGCCAGCTGCTCATCGAGCAGCCGCCCGCCGGGGGTGAGCGCGATCACCCGGCGATCCTCGCCCAGCCGGGTCGGATCGACGCCGTAGCGGGCGCGCAGGGCGCTGTCGAACACGTCCACGCGCAGCACCATCCCGGCGCCGCCGCCAAACGGAGTGTCGTCAACCTGGCCCGCGCCGAGCGGGGTGTGCTCACGGAAGTCCACGCACTCGATGCGCGTGCCCGCCGCACACGCGTTGCGTACGTGGCGCTGCTCGGTGAACCACTCAAACCACTCGGGGAACAGCGTGAACACGTCTATCTCCACGGCGAGACCTCAATCCCCCACGAAGTCCATGTTCACGTCGATCACGCCCGCCACGACGTCGACACGGCGGATCGCGTCTCTGACCATCGGCACCAGCAGCGGCTTGGTGATGGTGTCGGAGGGATCGATGTCAGAGGGACCGGAGGTGGTGTCAGCCATAGCGGAGGGGCCGGCACTGGAGGGGTCGGACGGACCGGACGGACCGGCATCGGAGGGACCGGAGGGGCCAGCACTGAAGGGACCGGCGCCAGAGGGGTCGAGTCGCACCTCGAGCACCTCGCACGAGGGCAGCTCGAGCATGCGCGTCACCGTCCCGACACGGCGCTCGCCATCGACAACCAGACAGCCCTCCAGCTCATGCGCCCACCATTCGCCCTCGGCGAGCTGGGGGGCATCCGCCGCGGCGACGGTCAACTCCGCGCCGCGCAGCTCCTGCGCGCCGGTGCGGTCATCGACGCCGTGCACGCGCACGATCGGTCGCCGGTCGGTCCCTGCGCGCCGCACTATCGCCGTCGCGTCCGCGCCCGCGATCGCCACCTCCGTGCCGAGCTCGAGCAGGTGAGGGCGGGCGCCGGTGACATAGAAGCTGCCGTCGAGACCGTGTGCGCGACCGACCCTGCCCGCGCGCAGACGGTTTCCGGAAGCCGAGCCTTTGTGGTCCACCGCCGTTCAAATCCTCCTTGGTGTCGCGATCGACGCCGGTCAATCGACGATGTCGACGAGCACTCGGCATCCCGCGTTCGTGGCCGCGGCTTTGACGACCGTACGCAGCGCGTGGGCGGTGCGCCCGCCGCGACCGATCACCCTGCCGTAGTCGCCGTCGGCGACGCACAGCTCCAGCGCGATCGTGCCGTCGTCCTGAACGAACCGCTCGACCGACACGTCCTCGGGTTCGTCGACCAGGCCTTCGGCGAGATACTCGAGCAGCCGTCTCGGCGTCTCGCCGGCGCTGTCCTCTTGCGTGACCACGGTCGGTGCCCCGGCGTGCCTGGCGCGTCAGTTGTCCCGGGCGGTGATGCCCTGGGTGCGCAGCAGCTTGCGAACCGTGTCCGAGGGCTGCGCCCCGCGCGCCAGCCAGCTGCGCGCGCGCTCAGCGTCGATCGTGATCGTCGAGGGGTTCGTCTGCGCGTTGTATTGGCCGATCGTCTCGATCACGCGACCGTCTCGCGGAGAGCGCTGATCGGCGACGACGACGCGCCAGATCGGGTCCTTCTTGGCGCCCACCCGGGTGAGCCTGAGTCGTACCGACAACTTGTGAGTCCTCTCTATATATGCCTGTCGCTATGCCTGTCGCGTGCGTCTGGATGCGGTTGGTGTGAACGCAGAGCTTAGTGGTTTTGCGCGCGCCTTCGGAGGGCCGGCCCCGGGAGCGCGCCTACCGCCCCTGGCGCATCAGCGCACCGATGTCCGGCATCTTGCCCCGCCCCACCTGCTTCATCAGCTTGCGGGTCTGCCCGAACTGCTTGACGAGCTGGTTGACCTGCTGCACACTCGTGCCCGACCCGCGCGCGATGCGCAGCCTGCGCGAGCCCTTGATCAGCTCGGGCCGGGCGCGCTCTGAGGGTGTCATCGAGAGGATGATCCCCTGCACCCGGTCGAGCTCGCGCTCGTCCACCTTCATGTTCTGCATCTGATGCCCCGCCAGTCCCGGGATCATGCCGAGCAGGTTGGTCAGCGGACCCATCCGCCGGACCGTCTTCAGCTGCGCGAGGAAATCGTCGAGACCGAATTCGTCGCGCCCCAGCTTGTTCTGCAGTTCGAGCGCCTCGTCCTCGTCGAAATGGCGCTCGGCCTGCTCGATCAGGCTCATCACATCGCCCATCCCGAGGATCCGCTGAGCCATGCGGTCGGGATGGAAGCGCTCGAACTGCTCCAGCTTCTCTCCGGTGGAGGCGAACATGATCGGCTTGCCGGTGAGCACCTTCACCGACAGCGCCGCGCCGCCGCGCGCGTCTCCGTCGAGCTTGCTCATCACGACCCCGTCGAACTGGACCTCCTCGGCGAACCGCTCGGCCACCGCGGCCGCGTCCTGGCCTGTCATCGCGTCCAGCACCAGCAGCACGTCGGTCGGTTTGACCGCCGCGCGCATCCGCACCAGCTCGGCCATCAGCTCCTCGTCGATGTGCAGCCTGCCGCTGGTGTCGACGATCAGCACATCCTTGCCCTCCCGCTTGGCGCGCTCCAGTGCCCACGCGGCGATCTCGACCGGGTCGCGCGACCCAGCCCTCTGGGCTGTGTGCCCCCGACCGGAGATCGCGTCATCTCCGATCGGTCCCTGCTCGTATACGTCCGCCCCCGCCTGCGCGCCGACCTTGACGAGCTGCTCCACCGCCGCCGGGCGGTAGGTGTCGCACGCCGCGAGAGCGACCGAGGCTCCGCGCTCGGAGCGCAGATGCAGGGCGAGCTTGGCCGTCGCGGTCGTCTTGCCGGAGCCCTGCAGCCCGGCCATCAGGATCACGGTCGGGGGGTGTGAGGAGAAGCTGAGTCCGGCCGAGGCGCCGCCCATCAGCGAAGCGAGCTCCTCGGCGACGATCTTTATGACCTGCTGGCCGGGGTTCAGCTTGCCGACCACCTCGGCCTGGCGACAGCGCTCGGAGACTTGCGCGGTGAACTGCCGCACAACCTTGAAGTTGACGTCCGCCTCCAGCAGCGCGAGGCGGATCTCGCGCATCGCCGCGTCGATGTCCTGCTCACTCAGCGTGCCGTGCCGGCGCACATCGGCCAGCGTTGCCTGCAGCTTCTCGGCTAGCGCGTCGAACATGGCTCGCGCACGATTCTCGCAGGCCGCTGGGCCCGGGCTGCGATCGGGCTCAGTCCTCGCGGCCGGCGGGCGGGGCCGGTGGCTTGGGCGGTGCAGGCCCCGGAGCCGCGCCGGGGGCACGACGCGAAAGCGCCTCGCCAATCCCGCCGAACGCCTGCGCGAACTCGGACGGGATCACGTACACGGTGTTCGCGTCGCCTTCGGCGAGCTGGGGGAGCATCTGCAGGTATTCGTAGCTCAACAGCTCGCGGTCCGGTTTGCCCTCGTGGATCGCCGTAAAGACCGTGTCGATCGCCTTTGCTTCGCCTTCGGCACGCAGGATCGCGGCCTGACGCTCACCCTCGGCGTCAAGGACCGCGGCCTGCTGGGCGCCCTCGGCGGTGAGGACCGCGGCCTGCTTGGCGCCCTCGGCGGTCAGGATCTGGGCCTGCTTTTCACCTTCGGCGGTGAGGATCGCGGCGCGGCGGTCGCGCTCGGCACGCATCTGCTTCTCCATCGCCGTCCTGATGTCCGGCGGCGGGTCGACCGACTTGATCTCCACGCGGTTGATCCTGATCCCCCACTTGCCCGTCGCCTCGTCCAGGACCACGCGCAGCTCAGTGTTGACGTTCTCGCGGGCGGTCAGCGTCGCCTCGAGCGTGAGCCCGCCGATCACGTTTCGCAGCGTCGTGACGGTCAGCTGCTCGATCGCCTGCAGCGGGTTGGCGATTTCATACGTCGCCGAGCGCGGGTCGGTGATCGTGAAGTACAGCACCGTCTCGATCCCCACCACCACGTTGTCTTCGGTGATCACCGACTGGGGCGCGAAGTTGACGACCTGCTCGCGCAGGTCGACAAGCGGCTTGACGCGGTCGATGAACGGCGTGACGATCGTCAGGCCCGGCTCCAGCGTGCGGCTGTAGCGGCCGAGCCGCTCCACCACCCCGGCCCGGGCCTGGGGAATCACGCGGATCGTGCGCGCCGCGACGATCAGCGCGAACAGCACCACTACGGCGATGACGATCAGTGCGACCATTGAGATGTCCTTTTCATTTGCGTTGTGAGACTGCGTATAACTATGTGCGTATAACTATGGCTATCAATAGTAGTCGGCGGCTATATACTTTTTGGACCGCGTATACCATGGTGCACGCAAACCCAATTTCTAATACAAGATCCACAGCTCCATTGTTATTACTATAGTTATACGCACTCGGTGGCTTGCTGTCAGTGCATGACCAGGGCCGTGGCTCCACGTATCTCCACGACCTCGACCCGCTCGCCCGTGTCGATGATCTCATCTTCGTCGTAGCTGCGCGCGGTCCACACCTCACCGTCGACCTTCACGCAGCCGACACCCTCGCTGTTGGCGATCCTCTCGATCACGATCGCCGGCTTGCCGACCAGCGCCGCGGCGCCCGTCCTGATCGACGGGGGCAGCCGCCGGTGCCTGCGCGCAACCGGGCGCAGCGTGGCGAACACAATCCCCGAGGCGGCCAGGAACACGATCGTGCTGAGCAGCACCCCCACGCCCAGCAGTCCCACAATCGCCGCCAGCCCCGCGCCGATCGCGAACGGCGCGAGGTAGAAGCCGCCCTGGTGCATCTCGCCGATACCGAGCACACACGCGGCGCCGAGCCACACGGTCCATGCGTCCATATCCTCAGACTACCCCTCCGCGATCAATGCGCGGGCGAAGTCCTCGGGATCGAACGGGCGCAGGTCCCGCACGCTCTCGCCGACCCCGATCAGCTTCACCGGCAACTGAAGCTCGCTGGCGATCGCCAGCGCGATCCCGCCGCGGGCGGTCCCGTCGAGCTTGGTCAGCGCGATCCCCGTGACGTCGGCCGCGGCGGCGAACAGCTGCGCCTGGCGCAGCCCGTTCTGACCGGTGGTCGCGTCGATCGTCAGCAGCGTCTCGTGCGGGGCGCCCTGCAGCTGGCGGGCGATCACCCGGCGAACCTTGCTCAGCTCGGCCATCAGATCGTCCTGGGTGTGCAGCCGCCCGGCCGTATCGACGATCACGACGTCCACATCCTCGGCGCGCGCCCGGGCGATCGTCTCAAACGCCACGGCGCCCGGATCGGCGCCCTCCGCGCCGGTCACGATCTCGGCATCCGCCCGCTGGGCCCAGCCTTCGAGCTGCTCGACGGCCGCTGCCCTGAACGTGTCGGCCGCGCCGAGCAGAACGGTGCGGCCGAGCTCGTGACGCAGGTGCCACGCCAGCTTGCCGATCGTCGTCGTCTTGCCCGTGCCGTTGACGCCGACCATCATGATCACGGTCGGCCGCGCGCGAATGTCGATACGAGCCTCGCCGCCCGCGCGCGCGGTCTGCGCGAGCAGCCCGATCAGACGCTCGCTCAGCGCCTGCCCCCCGGACAGCTCGCCCACCTGTGCCTCGGACTCGAGCGTGCCCACGATCGAGGCGGTCGTGCGCACGCCGACATCGGCGAGGATCAGCGCCTCCTCCAGCCGTTCCCAGGCGGCGGCGTCGAGCGTGCCGAACAGCGTCGCCTGGATCTCGCCGCCCAGCGCCTCGCGGGTCTTCGACAGGTTTTCGCGCAGCCGCCTGACCCAGCCGTTGCGGCTGCGTGCCCGCCCGCGCCCGGGCTCGGGCTCGGGGGACGTGCCGGACCCCGCCGCCCCGCCGGCGGGCGCATCGGTGATGAACAGCTCGCTCCAGTCGTGCGCCACGGGACCCTCCGACGCGCGGCTCAGGCGACCTCGGCGACAGGCCGGACGACCGGCGTGATGCCCTCTGCGCTGTCTTCGGCGCCCTGGGTGCCCTCGGCACCATGAATGCCCTGGGGGGCGTCCTCCCCGTCCTGGGCCGCCACCGCCTCGGGGGGCAGCCTGCGGGAGAGCACCTTCGAGACGCCGTTTCCGCCCATCGACACCCCGTACAGCCAGTCCGCCGCCTCCATCGTGCGCTTCTGATGGGTGATCACGATGAACTGAGCCCGGTCAGAGTAGCGGCGCAGCAGCGCCAGGAAGCGGTCGAGGTTGAGGTCGTCGAGCGCCGCCTCGACCTCGTCGAGGATGTAGAACGGGCACGGGCGCGCGAGGAACACAGCGAACAGGAACGCCAGCGCGGTCATCGACTTCTCCCCGCCCGAGAGCAGCGATAGGCGCTTGGTCGACTTGCCCGCGGGCGTGATCTCGATCTCCACGCCCATCACGTCCTCCTCGCCCTCGGCCCCCGAGCGCTCCTCCAGGTCAGCCTCCGCTTCGGCCGCGGCCTCGGCCGCCTGTGCCGCCGCGGTCGGATCTCCGCCCGCCTCGGCGCCCTGCGCCGGGGACTGCCCGCCGAGCACGGCTCGGGGAGTATGCTCGTCGCGCACCAGCCGCAACCGTCCGCTGCCGCCGGGGAACACGTCGCCGGCGAGTTCCTCGAAGTTGCGGGCGGCGGCGGCGAACGTCTGCTCGAACGTCTCTCTGATCTGCCGGTCGGTGTCCCTGATCACCGTTTTCAGCTCGCGCAGCGCGGTCTCCAGATCGGCGCGCCTGGACTCGAGCTCCTCGACGTGCGCGAGCGCCTGCGCGTACTCCTCCTGCGCGAGCGGATTCACCGGGCCGAGCTGCTCGCGCCTGCGCGTTAGGCGCTGGACCCGGGCCTCGAGCGCCTGCGCGTCCTCCGGCGAGAGCGGCGAGAGCGGAGCGGGCTGCGATTCCCCGCTCGCCCGAGGCTCGCCGTCACGGCTGCCCTGCTCGCCCTCACCGCCGATCCCGTCCGGGTGCGGCTCGACCGCGCCCGCGGAATCCCCCGCCTCGCCCGCCGGCGGCGCAAGCGCCGGCAGCGGACGCTCCAGGCGCTCGGCGATGGCGCCCAGCTCCTCGGCGGCCTCGCCGGCCTGATCGCGCAACCGCTGGGCGGCCACCTCAACGCCGGTCACCTCCTCGCCGGCGGTTCGCAGGCGTGCCTGGATCCCTGCCTCCTCGTGCGCGCACTCGCGCAGCTCCGAACCGAGTTGCTCGCCGGCCGCGCGATCGCGTGCCAACTGCTCCTCCAGCTCCACCAGCAGGGCGCCGGCTCCCTCGCCGACGGAGGACAGCGCCGCGGCGAGACGCTCCGCGCGGGGCGCCAATGCGATATCCGCCGCGCGGCGGGCGCGCAGGCGCGCGGTCCGCTGCTCGCGCGCAGCACGTTCTGAGGCGAGCCGCTCGGCCTGCCTGCGCTCGGCCGCCAGCTCGCCCTGCAGCTGCGCACGGCGCACCGCCAGCGGGCCCTGCTCGGGGGCGCTCCGGCGCTGCTCGATCAGCCATCCCGAGCGGCGCTCAGCCTCCTTCGCCTCGGCCAGCTCGCGCTCTGACTCGCGCAGCGCCTCCTCCGCCCGCGCGCGCGCATCGTCGGTGTCGCGCACCTGCCGCAAGGCCGCCTGGGCCGCCGCGCCCGCCGCGTGCTCCGCTGCGAGCGCCTCCTCGCTCACGGCGATCAGCCGCTCGCGTTCGTTGCGCCGGGCCAGGACCCGCTCGGCGCCGCCCTCGCTGATCTGGCGCACCTCCCCCCACGCGGCGAACAGCACGCGCCCGGAGCGCGTCGTGGCGATCCCGGTGAACCCCTCCGCGACGTCCCGCAATCGCTCGACCACCCACGCGTCGCCGAGCAGCCTCCGCGCGAGCCCGAGTGCCGCACCGGACCCGCTCACCAGCTCGATCAGCCTGACGGCGCCCGGCGCCGGCGCCGCACCCTCCTGTGGCCGCAGGCCCTCGCTCGCGCCCTCGGCCGCGTCCGGCCGCAGACCGTCGCTCGCGCCGGCGCCGGCGCTCGCGCTCGCCTCGCCCGCCGGGTCCTCGGCGCCATCCCCCGCCAGCAGCGCGCTCGCCCCGTCGGGACCCGCTCCGTCCAGGAGCGTGTCCGCGGCGCCCAGGTCGCGCACCAGCGCCGCATCCAGGCGCCCGCCCAGCGCGGCGGCGAGCGCCAGCTCGTAACCGTCGCGCACTTTCAGCGCCTCGCTCAGCGCGCGCGCTCCCCCCATCCCGGCGCCGCCATAGCGGGCGTGGCTGCTCAGGAACTGGTTGGCCGCGGCCAGCTCGGCGCCCACCCGCGCGGTCTCTCGCCGAGCAGCCTCCGCAGCGGCTTCCGCGCCGCGCAGCCCGGCGCGCGCCTGCTCGGCCAGGACGTCGGCCTGTGCGCGCGCTTCGCCCATCGCCTCGACGGTGTCCGTGAGCTCGCCCGCGAGCTGTGCGGCCCGCTCGCGCTCGGAGCGCAGCCCCTCGATCTCGCGCTCCACCTCACGCTCGCGCTCGCGCTCGAGCTCTCCCAGCTCTCCCTCCAGGCGGCGCACGCGCTCCTCGCTCGCCGTCGCGCTCTCCTGCGCCTCCTCGCCCGAGGAGCCTGCCGAGCCCGGCTCGGAGGCCGTGAGCGCGCCCAGCTCGATCTCAATGCGCCTCGCGCGCTCGCTCAGCGTCGCCGCGCTCGCCTGCGCCTGCTCGCCGCGCAGCTGCAGACGCTCGCGCGCTGAGCGGATCTCATACGCGCGCCGCGACAGCGCGTCGTGACGCTCGGTCCGCTGCGCCAGCGCGCTCTCCGCCGCTCCGCGGCGCTCGACGATGGCCTGCAGCTCGGACTCGGTCCGCTCGCGGCGCTCGCGCGCCTCGCGCACCTGCGCTTGCGCCTCTCCCAGCTCTGCGCCACGCACGCGCAGCGTCTCGCACGCGAGCGTCCAGCGCGCTTGAAGCAGCTGGCGCTCCAACCGCTCGTGCAACTGTGCGGCCTCGGCCTGGCGCTTGAGTGGACGCAGCCTGCCCCGCGCCTCGCGCTCGACGTCGAGTGCCCGATCGAGGTTCTCCTGGGTGCGCTGCAGCTTCAGCTGCGCGCGGCGGCGGCGCTTGCGATGCTTGCCCAAGCCCGCGGCCTCCTCGATCAAGAGGCGCCGGTCGCGCGGCTTTGAGGTCACAATCGCCTCCACGCGGCCCTGGGAGATGACCGAGTGCGTCTCCTTGCCCAGGCCCGTGTCGGAGAGCACCTCGATCACGTCCGTCAGCCGGCAGCGCGCGCCGTTCAGTCGATAGCCGCCCTCGCCCGTGCGGTCCAGCCTCCGTGAGATCGAAATCTCGCTCAGCGGCAGATCGACCGTGCCGTCGGAGTTGTCGAGCACGATCTCGACCTCCGCCGAGCTGCGCGCCTGCACCCCGCGCCCGCCGCCGAAGATCACGTCCTGCATCGACTGGCCCCTGACCGCGAGCGGGGACTGCTCGCCCATAGCCCACAACACGGCGTCGGTCACGTTGGACTTGCCCGAGCCGTTCGGCCCGACGACGACGCTGACGCCCGGCCCGAAGTCCAGTCGCGTGCGATCGGGAAACGACTTGAATCCCTTGAGTGTCAGCGACTTCAGTCGCATCGATCGAGCCTCATCGAGCGGCCTGCGGCTTCTCCACGGCCTCGCGCGCGGCCTCCTGCTCGGCGTGCTTCTTGCTTTTGCCACTGCCCTCGCCCAGTGTCTCGCCATCCACTAGCGCCGCCACCACATATGTGCGCTCGTGCGGGGGGCCGCTTTCGGCCGTGACCTCGTAGCCGACGACCGACCCGCGCTGGGCGAGCAGCTCCTGCAGCGCGGACTTGAAGTCGACCGGGTGCTCCAGCGCCTGCTCGATCTCCGGCGCGAACGCCTCCACGACCGCTTCGGCGGTGCGCTCGTAGCCGGCGCTCAGGTAGCACGCGCCGATCACCGCCTCGATCACCGACGCGAGCACACGCTCGGTCTCCACCAGCGCAACCGCTCCGCCGGACGCACTCTGGGGCGCGGCGGCGCGCAGTCGCTCGGGCACGCCCAGCCGCTCGGCGACAGCCCGGCAGCTCGGGCCCGACACCGCCTGCGCGCGGATCTTCGTCAGCCGCCCCGCGCCGAACCGCTCGGCCTCCAGCCGCGGATACAGATGCGCCGTGACCGCCAGCCCGAGCACGCTGTCGCCGAGAAACGCCAGCCGCGCATAGGAGTCCTCGGAGCGCTCGGTCCACGAGGCATGCGTGAACACCTGACGCTCCAGCTCCTGCGGGAGCCCTTCCAGCAGTTCGTTCAGCTGGTTCATACCCACCACGCTCCGATGAGTGCGCAGGGCAAGCTGGGCAAGATTGAAAAGGCCCACCCGCCCCGCGTGGCGTGCTTCGCACGCGTGCTGGCCGATCGGAGATCCCGTGATCTCCGATCGGTAAGGACGCAGATCCAGCGCCGCCATGCGCGCTCATCAGGCCGGTGCATGATGCGCCAGGACAAAATCCACCGCCTGCCCGACCGTCGTGATCGCAGCCGCCTGCTCGTCGCTCACGCGCACCCCGTAGGTGTCCTCCAGCTCCTGCACGAGCGTATACAGATCCAGCGAGTCCGCCTCCAGGTCCTCCTTGAACCGCGTCTGCGAGGAGATCGAGCTGGACTCGACGTCCAGCTCGTCGGCCAGATGATCTGAGATCAGCTTGAACACCTCCTCACGCGTCATTTCACCGGCAGGCTAGCGACCGCAGCGGACACGGGCGCCCTTCTGAGCGCGCCCGCCTGCGCGAGCGCCGCGTGCGTGCGGCCGATCAGATCCTCCCGCGCGCCCCGTCGTGCACGCAGGATCGCCTGGGCGAACCCGCGGCGGGCGAACCCGCCGTGCGGAACCACTCCGAGCCCGCGCAACCCGAGCAGATAGGCCCCGCCCTGACCTTCGGGATCGATCTCCTCGCGCAGCCCGCCGAGCGCTCCTCTGAGCAGCATTCCCCCCAACTTCGCCCGCGTCGAGGACATCGCCGCGTCCCTGATCGCCCGGAGGACCGTCTGGGAGACGCCCTCCATCGTCTTCAGCACGACGTTTCCCGTCAGCCCGTCGGTCACGATCACGTCGGCCACGCCGGACACCAGGTCTCCGCCCTCGACGTTGCCGATCAGCTCGAACGCACTCGCGCCCGCATCCACCCGCGCGCGCAGCCGCTCGTGGGCCTCGCGAACCAGCGGGCTACCCCGCTCGGCCTCCTCGCCGTTTGACAGCAGCCCCACGCGCGGATGGGGCACACCGAGCACCGTCTGCGCCAGCGCGGCCCCCATGAACGCGAACTGCTCCAGGTGCTCGGCCCGCGCCTGCGCGTTCGCGCCGACGTCCAGCAGCGTCACCGGCCGGGCGGGCGGGGGTCCCGGAATCGGCAGCACCAGCGCCAGCGCCGGGCGATGGATGCCGCGCGCGCGCTTGATGTTGAACAGCCCCGCCGCCAGC
>CABEDD010000175.1_pt1 | contig 38792 bp, 34 predicted proteins | sample 3132901 | NCBI WGS metagenome assembly CABEDD01 (sample SAMEA5534329, study PRJEB31848) | metagenome | biome: tundra; feature: field; material: soil | place: USA | collected 2013-05 | depth 0.15 m
CCGCCGAACGGCAGCTTCACGCGGATCATCTGCACGTCCGGCTGGCGCTGCCCGTACACCCCCTGCTTCAGCCGGAACTTGATGAACTCGTTCTCCTCCGTCTCCCCGGCCAGAAATTTCGTCGCCTCGGTCTTGAAGTCGTCGAACTCCCGCTCCAGGATCGGGATCACGTGCCCGGGCACGTTCCGCAGGACCTCGGGGTCCGCGAGCGTGCCTCGTGGGGCCGTGCCCTTGGGGGCCGTGCCTCGCTCGGCAGGTGCTGAAGTTGGCTCCATCTACTCGAAACCTCCTGATCGGGACGCGTCCTCCGGCGTCGGTCGCCGGCGGGAGAGCGCCGCCCTTGCGGGCGGAAAGGCGATTGCCATGAAAGGCTAGCGTCTTTTAGGGATTTATCCAGGGTCGGTGATCCATGGCTCCGGGACATCGGGGCCCGCGCCGCCGCCGTCCGCGCGCGCGACGCCTTCGAGGATAGCCGCGCGCAACCACGGATCCGGGCCGTTTGGTGCGAGTGTCTGGCCGAACGCCGGGCCGGGCGCGGTGGCGCGCAGAAACTGCTCCAGCGCCGCCACGATCGCGGCGGCCTCCTCGGTAGAGGCTGAGGGTGCCATCAGCTCCAACTGGGGGCGGTGGTTGGCCATGTCCACAGTGTGACGGATAGGCTCTCTTGCATGACCAGGGCGCTCGACAGCTTTCTCGCCGCCGCGCCGTGGCCGCAGCGGCTCGGCCTGCGCGTGCTGCTGGCGCTCGTGCGGCGCCCGCGCGGCGCCGCGCTGCTGTCGCGCGCGCCCCTCGCCGAGCAGGCCGCCTGGTCGGTGCTCGCGCTCGGCCGCTACGACGATCCGCAGCTCGGCCGCGCGCTCGGCTGGGATGCGGCGGCCGTGGCCGCTCGCGGACTCGCTCTGCGCCGTGCCGAGGGGCGCCCATGATGGAGAGGCTCGATGCCGACGTCTGCGTGGTGGGGGCCGGCGCCGGCGGAGCCGTGGTGGCGGCCGAGCTGGCCGAGGGCGGCGCGCGGGTGGTCGTGCTCGAGCAGGGCCCGCGGCACGACCCCGACGGCTTCACCGCCCGCCCGCCCGAGATGCTCGCGCGCCTCTACCGCGACTCCTGCCAGACGGCGACGGTGGGAGCGCCGCCGATCCTGCTGCCGCTCGGTCGCGGGCTGGGCGGCACCACCCTGGTCAACTCCGGCACCTGCTTCCGGACCCCGCCGCGCGTGCTCGAACGCTGGGCCGCCGAGTTCGGGCTGGAGATCGACGAGGGGACGCTGCGGCCGTGCTTCGAGCGCGTCGAGCAGGCGCTGTCGGTGACAGAGGTCACACCAGAGCTGGCCGGCGCCAACGCGGCGGTGGCGCTGCGCGGAGCCGAGCGGCTGGGCTGGTCGCACGGATACCTGCGGCGCAACGCGCGCGGCTGCGTCGGCTCGGGAGTGTGCGTCTTCGGCTGCCCCACCTCTGCCAAGCAGCACACGGGCATCACCTACATCCCCCGTGCTGCAGCCGCGGGCGCGCGCATCGTCACGGGCGCCGACGTGCAGGAGATTCTGATCGAGGGTGGCCGCGCTCGCGGCGTGAGCGCGCGGCTCGCCGACGGGCGCCGCCTGGACGTGCGCGCCCCCGAGGTGGTGGTCGCCTGCGGCACCATCCACACCCCGCTGCTGCTGGCGCGCAGCGGGCTGGAGGACCCCTCGGGTCAGCGCGGGCACAACCTCGCCCTGCATCCCGCGACGTCCGCGTTCGCGCTCATGGACGAGGAGGTCGACATGGCGCGCGGCGTGCCGCAGAGCGCGTATGTCGACGAGTTCGCCTCCGAGGGCTTCATGTTCGAGGGCGCCGCCGGGCCGCCCGCGTATGCGGCGATGGTGCTCCCCCTGACCGGCGCTCGCCATACGCGGGCGATGGCCGACTATCGCCGGCTCGCCCAGTTCGGGCTGATGGTCAGCGACGAGTCGCGCGGCCGCGTCCGTGCCGTCGCTGGGCGGCCCCTCATCCGCTACGACCTCGGCGCAAGCGATCTGTCGAAGTTCCGCGCCGGTCTTGCGCGCATGGAGGAGCTGTTCCTCGCTGCGGGCGCGCGCGAGGTGTACCTGCCGCTGCCCGCAGGCGTGCGGCCGGAGCGCGCCCGCGTGCGGGATCTCAAGCTGATGGCCTTCCATCCGCTCGGCACCGCCAGGGCCGATGCGCGCGGGACGCATGGGGTGACCGACGGCGATCTCGCGCTCCACGTAGCCGCCGGCGTGCACGTCGCCGACGGCTCGGTGGTGCCGAGCGCGCTCGGCGTGAACCCGCAGCTGACGATCATGGCGCTCGCCACCCGCCTGGCCTTCCACCTGCTCGGGAGCGCCGTGCCCGACGGGTCGCCGCCCGCGCCGGCCGTCACGTCCACCGCCGCCGCCGATGGCGATCGCCAACCCGACCGATAGGAGAGCGCATGTCCTTCCTGATCGACCCGCCGTGGCTGTACGCGACAGGCCGTCTCTACGGCCGCGTGATGCCCGAGCGCACGCCCGTCGCGCGAGCGGTGCATACGGCCACGGCCGGCGCGTTCCTGGCCACGAGCATCTCGCTGTACCTCAACCGCCCGTGGACGCATCCCATCTGGGAGCGCTGCCGCGCGCAGGACGGGCGCGACTGGATGCTCAACTCGGGCGTCTTCCGCTTCGATCACCGACGCGCCGGCTGGCGCACGCATGTCGTAGCCGCGGCGCTGTTCGCCACCTACCCGTGGTGGCTGCGGCTCGGCGAACGGGCCGGGCGCAGGCGGTAGGGCGCCAGCGCGGTGGGCCGCTACAGCGGGATGTTGCCGTGCTTGCGCTGCGGGCCCGGCTCGCGCTTGGACTGCAGGGTGTGCAGCGCGGCGATCAGCCGCGGGCGCGTCTCGTGCGGGACGATCACGTCGTCGATGTACCCGCGCTCGGCGGCCGTGTAAGGGTTGGCGAAACGGGCCTTGTAGTCCTCCATCAGCTTCTTGCGCCGCTCGTCCGGGGTCGGGCTGTGAGCGAGGTCGCGGCGGTAGATGATGTTGACCGCGCCCTCCGGCCCCATCACCGCGACCTCTGACGTCGGCCAGGCGAAGTTGAAGTCCGCGCCCAGGTGCTTGGAGGACATCACGTCGTAGGCGCCGCCGTAGGCCTTGCGCGTGATCACGGTGATCTTCGGCACCGTCGCCTCGGCGAACGCATACAGCAGCTTGGCCCCGTGCCTGATGATGCCGCCCCACTCCTGGGCGGTGCCCGGCAGAAAGCCCGGCACGTCACAGAAGGTGATCAGCGGGATGTTGAACGCGTCGCACGTGCGCACGAACCGCGCCGCCTTGGCCGAGGCGTCGATGTCCAGCACCCCCGCCAGCTGCGCCGGCTGGTTGCCGACGATCCCGACCGAGTGGCCGTCCAGGCGCGCGAACCCGCAGACGATGTTCTTGGCGTGGTGCTCGTGCACCTCGTAGAACTCCGCCTCGTCCACGATCAGCTTGACGACATTGCGCATGTCATACGGCTTGTTGGGGTTGTCCGGCACCGCGTGGTCGAGCTCGGGGTCCATCCGTCGCGGGTCGTCGCTCGGCTGCACGCGGGGCGCGGTCTGCAGGTTGTTCTGCGGCAGGAAGCTCAGCAGGTAGCGGCAGTCCTGTAGGCACGCATCCTCGTCGTCTGAGGCGAACTGGGCGACGCCGGACTTGGTGTTGTGCGACATCGCGCCGCCGAGCTCCTCGAACTCCACCTCCTCGCCGGTGACCGTCTTGATCACGTCGGGGCCGGTGATGAACATGTGTGAGGTCTCCTTGACCATGAATACGAAGTCGGTGATCGCCGGCGAGTACACGGCGCCCCCGGCGCACGGGCCCATCACCAGGCTGATCTGGGGGATCACCCCCGAGCAGCGCACGTTGCGCAGGAACACATCGCCGTAGGAGCCGAGCGAGACCACGCCCTCCTGGATGCGCGCGCCGCCGGAGTCGTTGATGCCGATCACCGGGCAGCCGATCTTGGCGGCCAGATCCATGATCTTGCACATCTTCTCGCCCATCACCTCGCCCAGCGAGCCGCCGAACACGGTGAAGTCCTGGCTGAACACGCACACCGTCCGCCCTTCGATCGTGCCGTGCCCGGTCACTACCGCGTCGCCCCAGGGCCGGTTCTTCTGCATGTCGAAGTCGTACGTTCGGTGGCGCACGAACGTGTCGAGCTCCTGAAACGAGTCGGGGTCGAGCAGCTTCTTCACGCGCTCGCGCGCCGTGTACTTGCCGCGCGCGTGCTGCTTCTCCTCCGCCTCGGGCGAAGAGTGGATCGCCGCCTCGCGCAGCTCGTGCAGCTGGGCGAGCTTTTCCTCGTAGGTCTCCGGCGCCTTCTGGCGCGGCGGCTTACGGTGTGAGCTGCGCGACGCGGCGAGCAGCGCGGCGTCGGTCTGGCGGTCGTGAGAGCTTGCGGCCATCGGGCGCGGATGTTATCCGCGCAGAGGCCGAGACACCTATCCGCGATGGCGTGTTCTCAGCGACGTGAGGAGGCGGGCGCGTCGGCGCCGCTGATCTGCCAGCGAACTCCTGGACCGAACTCGAGCACGATCCCGGTGGGGCCGATCAGCTCCCAATGGGGCGGGTCGTCCTCGGTCTCGATCGCCGCCGGTTTGATATCCAGCACCGAGCCGTCTGAAAGCTTGCACCGCAGCTCGCCCGTCTCCTCGTCGATATCGGCATCGTCGATGGACCACCCGACCAGCTGAGCGGGATCGGCTGGCGAGAACTGGGCATCTTGGGTCGCGAGACGCCAAAGGTCTCCGCGCGAGTCGCGAACGTCGACGTGCAGGACCTCCGGATAGGCGATGCGTGCGTCAACGATCACTCCGCGCATTTGGCGCAGAACGTTCATCGGTGAGGCATCCAGGGCTAGGGCTGTGGCCATGAGCCCTTCCAGCTTAAGCGCGAGAGAAGGGCCGGTGGTGCGCCGCGCCGAGCCTGTCGAGCACGCCCGTCAGCACCGCCGTGGTCTGCTGTTCGAGCTCGGCCAGCTCGGCGGAGATGTCCGGCTCGAGGGTGTCGGGCGTTTCGGAGGCGGGCACTTCGGGCGCCGGCTCCTGTTGTGTCTGCGCCTCGGTGACGGTCTCTTCGGGCGCCGGCTCCTCGATCTCGACCGCCACGACCGGCTCGGGCTCGGGCTCGGCAGCCGGCTCGGGGGTGGGCTGTCGTTTACGACGCCGGAACAGTCGGGCAAAAAACCCGGGACGTGGTTCGGGCTCGACCATCTCCGCCTCGGGCTCGACGATCTCCGGCTCTGGCTCCGGTTGCGGCTCGACCTCGAACGTGACCTCGACCGCCTCGGGCTCTGGGTCCGGCTCCGGTGCCTGCTCGGGCTCGGGCACCTGCTCCGGCTCGGGCTCGACGACCGCGCGGCTCGCCGACAGCGTGACCCGGGTGCCCCACCCGGAGGGTTCGAGCGCGACTCGTCCGCTGACCTCGGCCCCGTCGGCAGCCGCCGCCTCCCAGTCGACGGTGCTCTCGGGGTCGATGCTGACGATGCGTATCTCGCCCAGCTCGCCCAGGTGACGGCCCAGCGCGGCTGGATCGCTCAGCTCCGCCCACAGCTCGGGCGGGGACTTGACGAGGGTGCGTTGCACCTCCGAGGAGACGCTCATCGCCTCCGGTTTTCGCTCGCTCCCGCGCGACTCCTGCTTGAGAGGTCGTCTTGTGACGCGTGCACGATCTCGACCGACTGAGGACGAAACTACAAAAAAGTAAAGTTCAGAAACTCGAAGTTTGCTCGGGCCGGGCTTGCCTACGCCACCGAGCGCGCTGGCCGATCTCCGATCGGTCGCGAGGCGATCAGTCCGCGCTCATCCAGCAGCTCCGCCAGCTGCACCGCGTTGAGCGCCGCCCCCTTTCGCAGGTTGTCGGCGACGATCCACAGGTCCAGCGCGCGCTCGTGGCCGGGGTCGCGGCGGATGCGGCCCACGAACACCTCGTCTCTGCCGGTGGCGTCGATCGCGAGCGGGTAGATGCCGGCGCCGGGGTCGTCGAGCACGATCACACCGGGGGCCGCGGCGAGCAGCTCGCGGGCGCGCCCGGGCGAGAGCTCGTCGCGCGTCTGCACGTTGACCGCCTCGGAGTGGCCGTTGAGCACCGGCACGCGCACGCACGTGGCCGAGATGCGGATCGCCTGATCGCCGAGGATCTTGCGTGTCTCATTGATCAGCTTGCGCTCCTCGTCGGTGTGGTCCTCGCCCGCGGCGAACGCCCCGGCGTGGGGCAGGGCGTTGAACGCGATCTGGTGCGCATAGGCGTCCGGGGGCTCGATCTCGCGCTCGTGCAGCAGCGCGTGCGACTGGTCGAGCAGCTCGTCGATCGCTCGCTTGCCGGTTCCCGACACGGCCTGGTAGGTGCTGATCACGATGCGCTCGATCCCCGCCTCGTCATGGATGGGCTTGAGCGCCACCACCAGCTGCATCGTCGAGCAGTTGGGGTTGGCGATGATGCCGTGATGCGAGTCGAGCGCGTCGGGGTTGACCTCGCTGACGATGAGCGGCACGTCCTCGTTCATCCGCCAGCGCGAGGAGTTGTCGATCACGACCGCGCCGGCGCCTGCGAACCTCGGCGCCCACTCGCCGGAGATGGCGCCGCCGGCGGAGAACAGCGCGATGTCGAATCCCTGGATCGACTCCTCGTCGAGACCCCGCACGACCAGGCCGCCGGCCAGCTCGCGCCCGACCGAGCGCTCGGAGGCGAACGGCACGATCTCGCGCGCGGGGAAGGAACGCTCGCGCAACAGCTTCAGCATCAGCGTGCCAACCTGCCCGGTGGCGCCCACGACCGCGACTCGATACCCGTCGTTCATGGGGTCAGGGTATCGCGGGCGCTTGGGCCCACATCGCCGGCTGTGCTCGCCCGCCGCGGGCGCAGCTCAGAACGTCGGGGAGTAGCGCCCAAACACGTCGCGCATCGCCCCGCACACCTCGCCGAGCGAGCAGCGGTCGTGCAGCGCCTGGCGGATCGCCGGCAGCAGGTTCTCGCTCCCGCGCGCCACCTCACGCAGCTCCTCCAAGCACCGCGCCACGAGCTCCTGATCGCGGTCGGCCTTGAACGCGGCCAGCCGGGCGAGTTGTTCGCGCTCTGACTCGGGGTCCACGCGCAGCAGGTCGGGCACCTCGGCGGCGTCTTCGACGTACTTGTTGACACCCACCACGATGTCCTGGCCGATGCGATACCGCTCCTGATACCCCCACGCGGACTCGTCGATCTCGCCCGTGATGAACTCGATCGCGTTGACCGACCCCCCGAGCGCGTCGACCTTCTCGATCAGCTCATTCGCGCGCAGTTCGATCTCGTCGGTCAGCGCCTCGACGTAATAGGAGCCCGCGAACGGGTCCACGGTGTCGGCCGCGCCGGACTCGGCGGCGAGGATCTGCTGGGTGCGCAGCGCGATCTTGGCGGCGCGCTCGGTCGGCAGCGCAAGCGCCTCGTCGAAGCCGTTGGTGTGCAGCGACTGCGTTCCGCCGCACACCGCCGCGAACCCCTGCAACGCTACGCGCACGATGTTGTTCTCCGGCTGCTGCGCCGTCAGCGTCACGCCGCCCGTCTGGGTGTGAAAGCGCAGCATGCTCGCCTTCGGATTGGTGGCGCCGAAGCGCTCGCGCATCACGTGCGCCCACATGCGCCGGGCCGCGCGGAACTTGGCCACCTCCTGAAACACATTGTTATGACCGTTGAAGAAAAAAGCCAGCCGCGGCGCGAACTCATTCACGTCGAGTCCCCTCTCGATCGCAGCCTGAACGTACGCGATCCCCGAGCACAGCGTGAACGCGACCTCCTGCACCGCGCTGCACCCCTTCTCGCGGAAGTGATATCCCGAGATCGAGATCGTGTTCCACTTCGGCACGTTTTTGTGGCAGTACTGGAATATGTCGGTCGTCAGGCGCATCGTCGGGCCGGGCGGGTAGATGTAGTTGCCGCGCGCGATGTACTCCTTGAGCACATCGTTCTGCGTCGTGCCCCGCAGCTTGCTCGAGGGCACGCCCTGCTCGGCGCCCACGAGCTCGTACAGCGCCAGCAGGCACGCCGCGGGCGCGTTGATCGTCATCGACGTCGACACCCGATCCAGGGGTATCCCGTCGAACGCGGTCCGCATGTCGTCGATCGTGTCGATCGCCACGCCCGTGCGCCCGACCTCCCCGAGGCAGCGCGGATCGTCGGAGTCCAACCCCAGCTGGGTGGGCAGGTCGAACGCCATCGACAGGCCGGTGGAGCCCTTCGACAGCAGGTAGCGGTAGCGCTCGTTTGACTCCTTCGCCGAGGCGTACCCGGCGTACTGGCGCATCGTCCAGGTCTGCTTGCGATACATCTCGCGATGCACCCCCCGCGTGTACGGAAACTCGCCCGGCTCGCCGAGATCCAGCTCCTCGGGCAGGTCGGCCTGCCTGTAGAGCTCTGAGATCTCGATGCCCGAGTCGGTGAACCGGCGCGGGTCCTCGGGCCCGACGATCGGGGCGACGGTCAGGTGCTCGTCGGTCGCGGCCATGGCTCAGATGATATGGACCTGCGGTCCGGGTGGCAGTGGGCACACAGCCCGACCCAGCCATCCGGGCTGTGTGCCCACTGGGTCGGGTCGATCCACGATCCGCGCATCCGGGTATCCTCAGCCGATGTCCACGTGCCTGGTCACCGGCGGAGCGGGGTTCCTCGGGTCCCACCTGTGCGACGAGCTGCTCGCGCGCGGGCACCGGGTGATCTGCGTCGACAACTTCGAGACCGGGTCGCTCGCCAACATCGAGCACATCCGCGACCCCGAGCGGTTCGTCCACGTGGGTGTGGACATCATCGAGCCCTACCACATCGAGGAGCCGATCGACTTCGTCTATCACCTCGCCTCGCCGGCCTCCCCGATCGACTACCTGCGCCTGCCCCTGCACACGCTGAAGGTCGGCTCCTACGGCACCCACCACTCGCTCGGCCTGGCCAAGGCCCACCGCGCGCGCTTTTTGATCGCCTCCACCAGCGAGGTGTATGGCGATCCGCTGGAACACCCCCAGTCCGAGTCCTACTGGGGGCACGTCAACCCGATCGGCCCGCGCGGGGTCTACGACGAGGCCAAGCGCTACGCGGAGGCGCTGACGATGGCCTACCACCGCCAGCAGGGCGTGGACACGGCGATCGTGCGCATCTTCAACACCTACGGCGCGCGCATGCGCCCCCACGACGGGCGCGCGATCCCGACGTTTCTGCGCCAGGCGCTGGCCAACCGGCCGATCACGGTGTTCGGCGACGGCTCGCAGACGCGCTCGTTCTGCTACGTCTCAGACCTGATCGCCGGCATCATCGCACTGGCCGAGTCCAGGTATCACGAGCCGGTGAACGTCGGCAACCCGGACGAGTTCACGCTGCTTCAGCTGGCCGAGACCGTCCGCGAGCTGACGGGGTCGAGCTCTGAGATCGTCTACGAGGCGCTCCCGATCGACGATCCCAAACAGCGCCGGCCGAACATCGCGCTCGCCCAGGAGCTGCTCGGCTGGTCCCCGCGGGTCTCGCTGCGCGACGGGCTCACGCGCACGATCGAGCAGTCGGGGGTCGAGCTGCTCATCGGCGGCGGCGCGCGCTGAGGCACGGACCCCGCCGCGCGCCCGCGAGAAACGTCTCATGCGGCCGGCGAATCCCCGGCCGACCGCTACATCTGCGAGTGTGAGGCGTTGTGAGCAGAGAGATGGAACCACGTTCCTCAGGAACGTCTGCTCCGCCCACCCCGTCGATCGGAGATCGGTCGGTGCCATCCACGGCGGCGCACTCGCGGCCGGTCAGGCGCCCCGAGGGCGCGGGTGGACCGGGTGGACAGGGCGACTCGGCGCCCGCGCAGGCCCACGAGGTCATGTCAGAGGCGACTGCCCGCAGGGAGCACTCCGATCGCGACATGCGCAGCAAGCGCCCGCCGGCGATGTCGTTCCTGCTGCGCATGGACACCGCTCGGCGTGGCGCGCGCGTACTGTCGCTGCTGGCGCTCGACTTCGTCGCCGTCGCGCTGGCGATTTTCACCGCGCTGGTGCTCAAGGAAGTGGTGCTCAGCGATGTGCGCCTCCACGACGTGGTCGAAGAGACCAGGCATTTCGTCCCGTTCGCCTACCTGCTGACGGCGCTGCTGTTCGCGCGCTCGGGGCTGTACGCGGCCCGCTCGCAGCGCCCGGGGCTCTCGCGGATCGTCGGATCGCTGTTCCAGGTCGCGTTCGTCGCGCTGATATTCGCGGTGGTCTCAGGCGAACAGTTCTCGAGCTTCTACATCTTCTACGGCTCGCTGGCGTTCGCGCTGCTGTACGTGTCCTCGCTGCGGGCCGGCTATGAGGCGCTCACGGGCGTGATGCTGCACGCTGCGGGCTACCGGCCCAGGGCGCTGCTGGTCGGCACCGGCGAGCACATCTCAGACGTCGCCCACGCGCTCGGCGAGGGGCCTCACCACACGGCGCTGGACGTCGTCGGGTACATCTCGCTGCGCCCGCTGGCAGACAACGGGCTGCGCTGCATGGGAACGCTGGCGGACCTCGACGAGGTGCTGCGCGGTGAACGGATCGACGAGGTGATTATCGCCGACTCCGACTTCCCCCAGCTCGAGGCGGTGGAGCTCGTGGACCGCTGCCACCGGCGCGGGGTGCGCGTGCAGATCGCGCCCTCGACGATGGAGATCCTGATCCACCGCGCCGAGTTCGTGCCGGGCCAGCGGGTGCCCCTGTTCGAGCTCGGGCCACCCGTGTTCGAGGGCATCGACTTCGCGCTGAAGCGCACGTTCGACCTGATCGGGGCGACCCTTCTGCTGATCCTGCTCAGCCCGCTGCTGGCGCTGATCGTGCTCGCGGTGCGCCTGTCCTCGCGCGGGCCGATCCTCTATCGCTCGACCCGTCGCGGCATCGGCCAGCGGCCGTTCCCATGCCTGAAGTTCCGCACGATGCACACCGACGCCGAGCAGCGCCAGGCCGACCTGGATGAATTGAACGAAGCCTCCGGCGCGCTGTTCAAGATCCGTGACGACCCGCGCCTGACTGGAATCGGACGTGTGCTGCGGCGTTTCTCGCTGGACGAGCTGCCCCAGCTGGCGAACGTGATCCGCGGCGAGATGTCACTCGTGGGGCCGCGCCCGCTGCCCGAGCGCGACTACGAGATGCTCGAGGAGTGGCACCGCAAGCGCTATCTCGTCCTCCCCGGGATCACCGGTTTGTGGCAGGTCTCGGGCCGCGCCGAGCTCGACTTCGACGACCTCGTCCACCTCGACTTCATCTACCTCGAGCGCTGGTCCCTGGCGCTGGACTTGACCATCATCCTGAAGACTCTACCCGCGGTCATCTCTCGGCGAGGCGCCTACTGATCCTGCCCACGCACGGGCGCTCCGGTCGCGCGAGGGCGCTTTCGTAGACGTCCCAGGTCTCGCGTCCGACGTCCTGCCAGGTCCACTCGGGCGGAGCAGTCGGCGAGGGTTGGCAGGTCATGATGTCGGCACCGGGATCGGGCGCCTCCGGGATCACGACCACACGCTCGCGCTCGAATCCCAGCTCGGCGACGGTTTCGCTGGCGAGCAGCTCGGTGGGAACGATCACATGGGTCGCCCGCTGCACCGCGAGATGGCGCAGGCGCAGGTGGATGCCGCCACCGCGCAATCGCTCGCTGGCGCGGGTGAGCGCGTCGAGGTCATGGATGGTCACGACCATCGGGCACGGGCTGTGCAGCATCGCGCCCTGCATCCACGGCGCGTGAAACACGTCGGCCCGGCGCGGGCGGTGCGTCTCGACGATTTCTCCGCGCGTAGCGCCCGTGTCGCGCAGTGCGCGCAGCAGGCAGCGCGCGTACCGTCCGACGCCGCGCGGGTCCGCTGACGGGCGGCTGTCGAACGCGACCCTCATCTGGCGGCGGTCTCGCGAAACCGGGATCCAGCCCGACCGGCCGGTGCGATCACGTCATCTCCCAAACGTGCATCCAATCAACATAGACGGTTCGCGCCGAGCTGTGCACATATGACAGCGTCGGTGCACGGAGTTAGCCTTGCGGGCGAATGCCGTCGCGCTCCTACCACGAGGCGCTCTGGGAGGGTGTGCCCGCCGGGCTCGCACCGCCCGACTTCGCCCTGCGCAGGCGGTTCCTGCTCGGGCACGTCGGCGCGGGGGAGCGCGTGCTGGACGTCGGCTGCGGCGAGGGCTCCTTCGCCGGCGAGCTGGTCCGCGCGGGGGCGCGAGTCGTGGGGATCGACGTCGCCGAGGAGCCGCTGCGGCGTGCCCGCCGATCGGAGGCCGAGAGCTCTCCGATCGGCCAGCGCGATCCGGGGCTCGATCTGCGGGTGGTGGACGAGGGCGGGCCGTGGCCGCTGGATGACGCGAGCTTCGACGTCGTCTGGGCGGGGGAGACGATCGAGCACGTCGCCGACACCGCCGGCTGGCTGTCGGAGATTCGGCGCGTGCTGGCGCCCGGCGGGCGCCTGCTGCTGAGCACGCCCGCTCACGGGCGGCTGCGCGTGCTGTGGCTGGCGTGCTCGCGGCGCGCATTCGAAGCGCACTTCGATCCGCGCGCCGATCACCTGCGCTTCTACACGCGCGCGGGGCTCACCCGGCTGCTCGGGGAGCTCGGGTTTGTAGAGGTCTCGGTGCGCGCCGCCGCAGGGCTGCCCGGCGCCCGGCGAGTGCTGCTGGCCCGCGCCGTGCGCTCGCGCTGGTAGTCGCCCCACCCCTGGTGGTGGCGGCGGCCCTGGCCCTGGCCCTGGCGGCGGCGGCGGCGGCGCTCACGCCGGCGCGCGATCTCCGTAGCGTGCTCGCGGCTGCGAGCGCCGCGACGTGCCTGCTCGTGCGGGCGCCACCCACCGTGCTCGCCGTCCCGGTCGCACGCAGCGCCTGGACGTAGTCGTTGTAGATTTCGACCGATTCGGGGTTGGGATACGGGGGCGCGATCGCTTCGGGCGCGATCGACTCGGGGTTCAGGTAGATCGCGGCCTGCAGCTCCTTCAGCGCGACCGCTGGTTCGCTTGCGAGGTCATACCGGGCGAGCGCGAGCCACGCCTGCGGGTTGGAGGGTTGCAGGCGCACCGCGCGCTGCAGCGTCGCCTTGGCCAGCGCGGGCTCGCCCGCGTCCTGCTGGACCGTCGCCAGCGTGATGAGCGCCTGCGCGGACAGCGGATCGCGCGAGACGGCGGTCTGCGCCTTGGCCAGCGCCGCCCGGGGGTTGGTCGAGAGTGCGGCCAGCGCCTGCTGGGAGGCGTCGACCGAGCGCTGGGGCTGCCACTGCGACCAGGCCGCGAGCAGCGCGGCGATCACCGCGGCGACGGCCACACCCACGCGCATCGGACTGACATCGCGCAGCGACCGCGGAACCCGCGGCGCGGACGCCGCCCCCGTCGCGGAGGCGCTCAGCGGCCCGTGACCGAAGCCGGGAGACACTTGCCTTTGACCGAAGCCGGGAGACACGCGCCTTTGGCGCGAGTCCCCGTTTCGGCCAGCATCCCCGTTTCGGCCAGCCAGCCAGCCGGAGCAGAACAGCGCCACGCACGCGTCGCCGGGCACGTACCAGGTCCAGTCCACGAACGAGTGCACGCCGAACACGACCACCAGGCAGAGCATGCTGAGCATGCCGATGCGCTCGGGTGTGTATCGCAAGAGATCGCGTCCCTCCCGCTCTCCGGCGGCGGGAGACTCCGCCAAGCTTCGCCACCCCGGCCTGGCCCCCGAGCGGATCGCAAGCCACGCGCGCCAGCTCGTCCAGCGGCGGTTGAACGGATGTGTCACCCGCCCGGCCGCGGCCATCCATGTGAGCAGCAGCGCGAGCGCCAGCACGAGACCGATCGCGCCGAGGTCGGCCAGCGTCTGCACGACGAATCCATGCGCGTGCTTGACTTCGAGCAGCACCGTGCGGTAGCGCAGGCTCGCCGTTTCGTAGCCGCCGGCGCCGGCGCCGGCGACCGGGTGCGCGTCGAACACCTGCAGCGCCTGCTTCCAGTAGCGCGCGCGCACGCTGGCCACCGCCGTCAGGCGCCCCGGGGTGTTCGGAGGCGGTTTGGCGTTGGGGTTGGTCAGCGCGTCGACCGCGTGGGAGATGCTGCCGGTGAAGCCGCGGTGGCTGTGCGCCAGCGCGCCCGCAAACCCGACCAGCGCGAGCACGATCAGCGCCAGCAGGGTGGCGCCCGCGCGAGTGCGCGTCACCCGCGATGGCGCTCGCCGGCCGGTGATGAAGCCGATCGCGATTCCCGCGAGCGTGAGCAGGAGCACCATCACGAGGAGCAGCACCCCGAGCTGGTGGCCCGCGGTGGCGCGCTGCGCAAGGGGGATGTTGTCGGTCGTGAGGACGTGGCGCGAGAAGTCCCAGCCGACGACCGCGCCGGCGCCGAGGCCGCCGAGGATCAGTACAGCCGCGCCGCGCAGGCGCAGCGGCACCATGCAGAACCACAGCGCCAGCCCGATCGCCAGCGCGGCGAGCGCGCCGCGGGAGTAGGCAAGCATCAGCGTCACTCCCAGGATGCCCATCGCCGGGTATGCGAGCGCGTTCAGCAGCGCGTGCCCGGCGCGGCGCGCCCCCAGCCACATGCAGCAGATCGCCCCCATCGCCGCGGTTAGGCCGATCGCGTTCCAGTAGCCGTACGGTTCCTCCAGGCGCGCGTATATGTTCGCCTGCGTGTTCGCCGACACCAGCGTCCCGGGGAAGACCTTCGTCGCCAGCGCGTAGGAGCATACGAGGACCGCCGACAGTGCCAGCCCGCCGAGGACCGCCGGCCAGCGATCGGGCGCCAGGCGCACGAGCGCTACCGCCGCGCCGAACACGGCGCCGTAGGCGAGCAATCTGTTCGTGTCCTGCCAGCTGACGTCGGGTTGCACCGACCACACGACCGACAGCCCGCTCAGGGCGGCGAACGCGAGCAGCAGCCCGACCGGCCACAGCCCGTGCTTCGGCCCCTGCACGAGCGATCGCCCGGCGGGTGTGAGCGCCACCGCCACCGCCACCGCCAGCCCCGAGGCGAGCGTCAGCACGATCTCGGTCGTGGTCATCGATTCGAGGTCGAGCCCGCCTTTGGCCAGGAACGTGATCAGGCAGGCGATCCCGGCGGTCAGCAGCGTCGCCCACCACAGCGCGTCTGCGCGCAGCATCCGCCGCCGGGCCTGTGCGAGCAGCCGGTTTCCGGATGCGCCGCTCGGCGGCGCTGGGGGCAGCGGCGGCGTCGCCCCCGGAGGGGGCCGCTGCTCAGTCTGGGCGGCGGACATTCCGGATGCGGTTGCGGATAGCAGAGCCCACCGCCAGCAGCAGGCAGACCAGCAGGAACGCGACGGTCGCCAGCAGCGGAGTGGGCAGCGAGCTGAGGGCGGAGGCGATGTTGACGGGCACCACGCCGGGATGGATCGTTTCCGAGCCGACCTGCAGTGGCGCTGAGCCGGCGGTGTGCGCGTGCGCGATCGCCTTCTGCTCGGACGGGGTGGGGGTGACCGCACCGGCGGGCGTGCCTGCGCCGCCTCCCGCACCGCCTCCGCGTCCGGCCGCCGCCAGCTGGGCTTGGCGGATCAGCTGGGCGCAGTTGGAATACTCTTCGGTTCCGGCGCTCAGTTCTTTCAGCGCTTCGCTGTACGCCTTCTGGCTGAACCCGCTCAGCGATTCGCCGTGGGTGCAGCGATCGATGATCTTTTCGGCGATGTTCGCCTGTGCGGTTGCGCCCGACGACGCCAGCGCCACGAGGACTGCCGGCAGGAGGAGCGTGCGTGTCGGGCGGAGGATTCTCATGGCTGAGCCCCGCGTTCAATCGCGGCGCGGACCCAAAACTAGCAATGCGCCCGGGAGAGCCCCACCGTCGCCAGCGCTTGGGAGAATCCCTCGGCCCAGGCGTCGTAGGTATAGGCGCTCACATCTTGCGCTCCGGCCGCGCCCAGTCGCGCGCGCAGCTCGTCATCGCCGGCCAGCCGGACCATCGCGCCCGCAAGCGCATCGCTGTCGCTCACCGGCACCACCAGGCCGTTGCGCCCGTCGCGCACCAGCCCCCCCGCGACCGCTCCGACGGCGTCGCTGGCGATCACCGCCAGACCCCGGTTCATCGCCTCGTTGACGACCAGACCCCACGGCTCGCGGAACGTACGCGTCCGGATCGAGGGCATCACCAGGATGTCGGCGTCGGCATACATCTCACGCAATCGCTTCCCCGGAACCTGATCGATGCAGCTCACGCCCGCCGGCATCGGGCTCAAAGGGGGGCTGGATCCCACGCCGACGAGGACGAGCGCGGCGACCGGCGCCTGAAGTCCTGACGTCTGCCAGGCCCGCATCAGTGCTCCCAGTCCCTTCTCCCGGTCGGGCCGACCCGCGAACATGAACTTGACGCCCGCCTCGCGCGGCCACCCCGGATCCTCCGGGAGCCCCGTGACGGGCGCGCGCCAGAAGGCGTTGTCGACCGCTTGAGGCGCGACGTGCACGTTGCGCGCGCCCCGCGCCCGCGCGTAGGCACTGACGTGCGGCCCGTACGTGACGATCGCATCGGCCGAGCGATACAGCCGTCTGAGCGCCAGGTAGCTGAACGCGTGCGCGGCGCTGCGCGGGTGTGCCCACAGCGACGTCCACAGGATGAGTGGCACGCGCCCGCGCCGCGCGCCGGCCCAGGTCGCTCCCAGCGCCACCCGCCCGCCCGTTGAGCACACGACCGCGCGGTAGTCGCCGCTGGACGCCAGTCGCGCCGTCTGGTGCTGGCGGATGTATCGGTGGGGGAACGGCAGCTCTCCCACGAACCTTGCCCCGCCGTGCTTGGAGCGGCCGCCGAACAGCGCCACCTCGATGCCCTCGCGCTCGTGCAGCGTGGCGAACGCGCCCACCCGATCCGGCGGCGCGTGGCCGGTGACGAACAGGACGGGCTTCACCGTTCGGGGGCTTCGGAGGACGACATCCGGCGGCCCGGCCATCTCAACCCGCCATCTCTTTCCCGGCGGACCGCAGCGCGTGCTCGTAGGCGGCGAGCGTGTGGCGGCCGCAGCGCTCCCAGGTGAAGTTGGCGGCCACGGTCTCGCGCGCGCGCTGGCCGGCCTCGCGCAGCCGGTGCGTGTCTGAGAGCAGCTCGTCGATGCGCTGGGTCAGCCGCTCGATGTCGCCGGGGGGCACGAGCACGAATCCGTCGCCCGCCGCCGCGATCTCCTCCGGACCCGGCTCGCCGCGGCAGCCGATCGCCGGCACTCCGCCGGCCATCGCCTCGATGTAGGCGACTCCGAACGCCTCCTCGGTCGAGGGCATCACGAACAGCGTCCCCCGTTGAGCCTCCTCGACGGCCCGCTCCGGCGAGAGCTGGCCACGCATGTCGACGCGGTCGCTCACGCCCAGGCGCGCCGCGAGCCCTTCCAGGGCGATCCGCTCGGGACCGTCGCCGACGATCTCATAGCGCAGCGCCGGGTGCCTGCGCCCGAGCACCGCCAGCGCGCGCAGCACGTCGACGTGGCGCTTGCGCGCGACCAGATGCCCGACCGTCACGAGCGTGGGCGGGCCCTCGCGTCGCGGCGCGCGCGGCGCGCGCGGCAGATCGGCGCCGAGATGCACGACCCGCACCTCGCCCGCCCCGTGCGCGCGGCAGAGCTCGGCGATGCCCTGGCTGTTGGCCAGCGTCAGCCGCGCCGCGCCCAGTCCGCGCGCGACGGCCAGTATGCCCGCGTCGCTTCCCAGCGGAGGGGGCGCGGCCGTGTAGAGGACGTCCCCACCGTGCACCGACACGATGAGCGGCACGCCGACTCGGGCCCTGCGCACGGCGTCCGCAGCCGGCACCGCGTTGTGGGCGTGCACGAGCTCGAACGGAAACGTCCGTCTCAGTTTGCGCAGCGCCACCCCCAGCGCGGGCGCCGCCCACGCGCCCCAGCTCGCGTACGTGCGCGGGCGCGGCGGCGACACGTAGGAGACGTAGGAGACCTGCAGCCCGTCGAGCGTCTGCGCGCGCGGCTCGGAGACGCGTGCGCCCAGCTCGTGCGCGAGCGCCTTCGGGCCTGCGCGCAGCGCCGCCCGCGGGGGGACGATGCGGTGCAGCACGAGCACCCGCACCTCGGCGCCGGCGTCGCGCGCGGCGAGCGCCTGGCGGTGGGCCCACACGCCGAGCACCGGATCGCGGCGGCTCGGGTAGAACTCGGCTACGACCGCGACCTTCATGCGGTCCTCCCGAGGGCTTGCGCACGTGCTCGCCGTGGCGGGCGGGGTGCGGCTCGCCTCGGCGCAGCCGTCACGGGCGTCCACGCAGTTGACAAGGCGAGGCTCACCAGCGCCGGTGCGTCGTCAGGGTTCGCTGCATCTCGGCGGCGCGCAGGTATGGTCGTCGCGCGAGGAACTCGCGCGCCTCGGCGATCGCCGCCTCGCGGGAGTACGCGCCGGCGGCGGGCGCCACGCGGTGGCCGATCGCGACGGCGTCGATCACGCCGCAGCGCCATCCGTGCTCGCGCGCGAGCGCCGCCCAGTGCGCGTCCAGCCCCCAGCCCATGCGCAGCTCGGGGAACGGCAGCAGCGTTCCGAACGTCGCTTGCGCGAACGCCGTCACGGGGCCGATCTCCACGAACTCGGTCTCGCGCACCACGCTCGCGGGCCGCCGGCGGGTCACCGACCATGCCGCGTGGGAGCTTGACCGGTGCGCGGGCTGGGCGAGCTGCAGCTCGAAGCGCTCGCACAGGAACAGCAGCCTGTCGAGAAATCCGCGCGGCAGCTCGATGTCGTCGTCGATGACGAGCAGCCAGTCGCGCTCCTGGATTGGCGACCCACCCGCCCGCTCGGCCAGGAGCCGGTTGAGGTTCTCGAACTTGCCGAGCCCTCCCGGCGGGCACGTGCGCAGCTCGACCTCGTGCCGGGAGCGCTCAAGCTCCGCGCGGATGCTCTGCGCGAGCGCTTCGTGCTCGGGGCGGACCACGCCGATCGCCAGCACCCGGCGCAGCGGCGGCTCGTGGCGCGCGGCGAGGTCCAGGCGCAGGCGCCTGGCGCTGGCGACCTCCCACGCGTCGGCCACGTGGTCGCGCATGTCGCGCAGGATTCCGCCCATGCCGCCAACGGTCCCGCTCTGGCCGGACAGGAAGTCCTCCGTGCCGCCGCCGCTTGGGCTGAGGCTCGCGCTCGCGCCGCCGCCGGCCGCGTGGTTGCCGCCGGGAGCCGCGCCGCTGCCCGCGGCTCCGGCGCCCGCCGGCGTCGCGCTCCAGGACAGGACACCATCCGAACCGGCGCGCTCGCGCACGGCTTCGCGCACGCGCCCGGCGCTGTGCGCGACCATCGTCAGCCCCGCCGGGCAGCCCCGGCGCGCGACATGCCAGGCACAGCCCGCCAGCGTCGTCAGCTCTCCCGCAAACGACGGCGCCTGCCCGCGCCGCGCGTCGAACCTGCGCGCGGCCCGGCCGCGGGCGTACTGGGCGCGCACGAGTGCGCCCGGCCGCGCGTCTGCGCGGGTGCGGCGGTGATCGACCCCCGCTCTCGCCACGTACAGCACTCGCGCCCCGGGCTCGCGCGCGCGCAGCCGATCCTGCCACTCCTGCTCGTCGCCACCGTGCTCGAGCGTCACGTCGAACGGGCCCACCCGCTCGAGCGCGCTGCGCCTGATCATCATGTTCGCGCCCCACGCATACCGCGCCTCGATGTCGCTTCCACCAAGGTCGAGCGTCGTGATCGGCGGCGCCTCGCGCCCGCAGGAATGGGAGCTCCACCCACCCCGACCCTCCAGGCGTGGTCTGATCGGCCCGGCGAACACATCCACGTCAGGGTGCTCGCTCGCGGCCGTGAGCAGCGCCTGAAGCCATCCCGGGCAGGCCTCGATGTCGTCGTCCACAAACACCACCAGCTCGCCGCCCGAGCGCTGCACGCCCGTGTTGCGCGCCACGTTCAGCCCCCGCGGGCGCGCGTGCGGCTCATAGCGCGCGCCGAACCGCTCGGCCTGAGCCAGACCCTCGGGCGTCGTCCCCGCGTCGTCGATCACGAGCACCTCGGCGCCCGCCGCGCGCGCCTGGGGCGCGATCGAGGAGAGCGCAACCTCCAGGTATGGCGCGCGCGAGCGGGTGGGAATCACGATCGAGGCGGGTGTCGATTTGGACGGAGTCATGACTGGCAAGTATGCGGTCTGGCTGGGAGTACCATCACCCGTCCCCGGCTCTCACCCGTCCCAGGCTCTGGCAGGGGCGAGAATGGGGATGGTTGCGGCGCTCGCGCCGTGCAAGAGTCTAGGTTTGATCCCGCGATGGTCCTGTTCCTGCACAACCGCTATCGCACGACCGGTGGCGAGGAGCGCACTGTCGAGGACCTTGCCTGGCTCGTGCGCGAGCATCTGAACGAGCCCGCCGAGCTGCTGGCACGGGACTCGGCCTCGCTCGGGCGCGCGCACGCGGCGCTGGGACTGCTGCGCGGCGGACTGGCGCCGGATGACGTCACCCGCGCGGTGCGTCTCGGCGGCGCCCGCGTCGTGCACGCCCACAACCTGCATCCCGCGCTGGGCTGGCGTGCGCTCGCGGCGGCCCGCGAGGCCGGGGCCCGCGTCGTGCTGCACCTGCACCAGTACCGCCTGGTCTGCGCGATCGGCGTCTGCTTCACCCGTGGCTCGGAGTGCACACGCTGTCACGGCCGTGACACGCTCCCCGGCGTGCGCCTGAACTGCCGCTCAAGCCTGCCCGAGGCGGCGGCCTACGGGGCGGCGCTGGCGCTGTGGCAGCGGCGCCTGATCGAGCAGGCCGACGCGCTGATCGTCCCCAGCGCGTTCGCTCGCGAGCGCCTGCGCGCGCTCGGCGCGCCGCTGCCGTGGGAGCGGGTCCATGTCCTGCCTCCGCCCCTGCGGTCGTTCTCGGATCGCCCCGGCTCCCCGTCCGGCTCCTACGCGCTCGTTGCATCCCGCCTGGCGCCCGAGAAGGGCGTGGACATCGCGATCGCCGCCTGCCGCCTGGCCGGCCTGCCGCTCGTCGTGGCCGGCGACGGTCCCGAGCTCGAGTCGCTGCGCGAGCTGGCCGGGGACTGCGACGTGCGCTTCGCCGGTCGTGTGGACGCCGCCGAGCTTGACCGGTTGCGCGCGGGCGCGTCGATCGCGCTCGTGCCCTCGCGCTCGGCCGAGACGTTCGGCATGGCCGCGGCCGAGGCGATGGCGTGCGGGCTGCCCGTGGCCGCCAGCCGCATCGGCGCGCTGCCTGAGCTGCTTGTGGACGAGTCGTGTCTGGCCCCGCCCGGCGACGCGATCGCGCTGGCCGCGGCGATCGCCCGCGTGCTCGCGGACCCGGCGGCCGGACGGCGCGGGCTGGAGCGTGTCCGCGGGCTCTGCGCCCCGGATGTCGTGGCGCGCGGGCTGGCCGGGGTGTACGGCGGCGGCTGAATCGCAGCGAACGCGCGGGTGCCTTGAGCGCGGCACCATACGCGGGCCGCGCTGGTGATACGGTCCTGCGCCGTCGGCAGTGTAGGCCAGTGCAAGCCGGTGCAGGCGTCAGACAGGGCTGGGGCTCATCGGGACTGGAGGATCGCTCCCGGTGCACCCATCTGAAGAAAGGAGCATGGATGGTGAAGCTCGTGATCGGAATTGTCCGGGCAGAGAAGGCCAACGATGTGCTTGAGGCCCTTTACCGCGCTGACGTGAAGGGGCTTTCGATCAGCCAGGTCCAAGGCCACGGGGGGGAGCTCGACAGGGTCGAGACCTACCGCGGCACCACGGTGAAGATGGAGCTCACCGAAAAGGTCCGCTTCGAGATCGCCGTGTCCGAGGCGTTTGTCAAGCAGACCGTCGATGCCTTATGCCAGGGCGCACGGACCGGCGAGGTCGGCGACGGCAAGATCTTCGTGATCCCGCTCGAGCAGGTCATCCGCATTCGCACGGGCGAGAGCGACCAAACAGCCGTGACGCCGGTGAGCGCGTGATGGATGTACTCGCGGTGCACCGCGAGTACATCAGTGCGGGAGATACGGCGTGGATGCTGGTCGCCACCGCGCTCGTGCTGATGATGACGCCGGCGCTCGGCCTCTTTTACGCGGGCCTGGTGCGCTCGAAGAACGCGCTCAACACGTTCATGATGAGCATCGGCGCGCTCGGCGTGGTCACGGTCACGTGGACGCTCGTCGGGTACTCCCTGGCCTTCGACAGGGGCAACTGGTTCGTCGGCGGGCTCAAGTACACGCTCCTGCACGGCGTCACGTTCGAGCCGCGCGCTGGGACCGCGATCCCGCAACTGCTGTTCATGGTCTTCGAGGCCGCCTTCTGCATCATCACCGCCGCGATCGTCTCCGGTGCAATTGTGGAACGGATGCGGTTCGGGACGTTCCTCATCTTCATCGCGCTGTGGTCCGTGCTGGTGTACCCCGTGCTTGCGCACTGGGTCTGGGGCGGCGGCTGGTTGCAGCAGCACGGAACCCTCGACTTTGCCGGCGGCGTGCCGGTCGAGATGGGATCCGGCTTCTCGGCGTTTGCGGCCGCGACCGTCGTGGGCGCGCGAAAGGATTACGGCCGCCAGGCGCTTCTGCCGCACAACGCGGTCTACGCGCTGCTCGGCGCCGGCCTGCTGTGGGTCGGCTGGTTCGGCTTCAACGGAGGCAGCGGCTACTCGACGGGCCACCCCGATGTGCTCGCCTTCGCAAACACGCTGCTGGCCCCCGCGTGCACGCTCCTGGCGTGGTTCGTGCTCGACCTGCTGCGCGGCCGGCGCGTGACGGCGATCGGCGCCGCGACCGCGATCATCGTCGGCTGCGTCGGCATCACTCCAGCGGCCGGATACGTGAGTCCGATCTCGGCGATGCTGCTCGGCGCTCTCGCGGCACTGCCCAGCTATGCGTTCATCGTCTGGCGCCCCCGCACGCGGCTCGATGAGACGCTCGACGTGCTCGCCGCCCACGGGCTCGCCGGCTTCACCGGCATCCTCTTCATCGGCTTCTTCGCGCAGCTCTCGTGGAACGGCCGCGCGAATGGCCTGCTGTTCGGCCACGCCGGCCAGCTCGGCTGGCAGGCGCTGGCGGCGCTCGCGGGCCCCGCCTACGCCTTCGTCGGGACGTTCGTGATTCTGCGGCTCCTCGGACTCCTCATGCCGCTCCGCGCGACCGAGCGGGAGGAGGCGCTCGGAATGGACGTCGCCCAACACGGCGAGCAGGCCTACATGGCGGGCGAGGGCGCGATCCTCGTCACGCCGGAGGTCGACCTCGATGGGCCGCTGGCGATCACGCAGCCGTGAGCCGCGACGTCAGCGTCCAAGCAGTGCGTCCAGCCGTGCGTACTGCTCAGAGCCACTCCCAAGGATCTCCTCGATCCAGCGCATGGCCTCCTGCCTGTCGACCTCGGTCCCCCAGGCGATGACCTCTTCGATGTCCACCCAGTCCTTCGGCCGGTCGAACACGGCCTTGCACACGATCAGGTGCTCCGGACACAGGATCGGTATTCGCACCGGACCAAGCTCTGCCAGGCGTGAGCGCCTGGCCATCTCCCGGTGGAAGTCGAGGGTGGCGAAGAACATGTCGAGGTGGGACCCGTCCCAGTCCAGCCTGGCCTGACCGTCGCGTGCGATCGCGGCTCGGTCGGAGTCTGAGACGCTCACGCCCAGGTGCGTGAGGGCGCCGAGCACGGGCGCCGCATCCGCGGGTGGGATCGTCACGTTCAGGTCGATGTCGGTGGTCGCGCGCGGGTTGCGATACCAGGCCAGGGCGATCGCCCCGCCGAACTGGTGGGTTACCCGCAGCGAGTCGAGCATCTCGTGCGCCGCCACGATCTTGGCCGCGAGGCCGTCCAGCGGCGCGGGGGCGCTCACAGCGCGTTTCGGTTCCGGGCGGGCTCGCCGGGGGGTGAGGATCCTCGGCGAGCATCGACGAGCCGGAACAGCACCGGAAACTCGAGCGGCTCGAACGGCCTGGCGGGTTGACTGCGGGTGACCGCGTCGGCGAACCCGAGCAGGTCGATCAGCGCCACTCCCGGGTCCGTCGGCTTGGCGGGCGGTCGGGGCTGCAGCGACAGAGCCATTCGCCGGGACGCCTCCACGAACCGCCTCGACGAGTCGCCGGTCTCCCGTGCGGCGCTGGTCTCTCCTATTGCGCCGGTCCCGCTCACAGTATCCGTCCGCGATTCGGCGCCGGCCCCGCTTACGGCGCCGGCCGTCCTTGCCACCGGCGCCCGCGCCCGCCGGGCCGAGGCGATGACCGCGCCGGCGTCAAACGGTCGTATGGCTCGTCGGGCGGCCGTTGCGAGGACCTCGCCGGTCAGAACGCTGAACCCGGCGAGACTGCGCGCGCGCGGGCCCCTGGGGGTGTGCTGAGACTCGCGCACCTCAAACCGCCCATTGCGACGTGCGACCACGTACGCCATACCCACTACACTACCACTATATTCGACCCACTATAGTCGCAGGTCGCGTTCCGGCGCGGACCGCAGGCCCACCGGCACGAACGCCGCCGACGGCGAGGTACGGCCCGGCCGGGTGCGTCTACTGCGCCGTGACGCGCAGCAGCACCGTCGATTCGCCTGGCACCGCCGCGGCGATCGTGCCGGTCGTGGTGGCGGTGATGTGAGTCCACAGGTCGCGCAGCGAGTAGCTCGACGCGGGCGCCATGCCCGCCGCCGCGGCGCTCGTCGCGATCTCCAGGGGGCTCGGACCGCGGTTGAGCAGCGCCACCGCGCGCGATCCGTCGCTCAGCGGCTTGACCCACACCTGGCCTTCGCCTGAGGATGAGGCCAGCGTTCCCTGGATGCCGGCGGGGTCTTGGTCGATCGCGATCACCTCCCGGTTTGACACCGCTCCCAGGCTGGCCTGAGACATCGTCGTGAGGTTGTCGCTGATCATCAGCGGCGCCGCCAGCATCGCCCACATGCTGAACTGGGTCCTGAACTGGGCGTCGGTCATGCCCTGGTCGGGGCCGAGGTAGTCGGGGTCGTCCCAGTGCCCGGGTCCGGCCGCTTCGGGATGGGTGGCATCGGCGTCGAGGTTGCGCAGCACCGATCCGAACGTGACATAACCCGGCGCGCCGACGTCGGTGTCGGTGCGCCAGCTGTTGGCGATGCCCGGCCCGAACGTGTATGAGGAGAAGGCCGAGCCGCCGAACGGCGGTTCGCCTTCGGATTGACCCGGTTCCAGGTAGTCGCAGATCGACAGCAGCATCGGCCGGCGCGGAGAGTCGTGGACGATCGCGTCGTGGAAGGCGGTGTACGCGTCGCGCGGGTTCAGGTGCTGGCGCACGCCGCCGCAGAAGTCGACCTTGACCGCGTCGAACCCCCAGGCCGCGAACGTGTTCACGTCCTGCTGGTAGTGGCCGTAGCTGCCCTCATGAGCCCCGCCGCAGCCTTCGCGACCGGCGTCGGTGTACAGGCCGACGCGCAGACCGACCGCGTGCAGCGTGCTCGTCAGCCACTTCATCCCGTGTGGCCACTGGACCTTGTTGACCGTGATCTGCCCGTCCGCCGCGCGCTGTCCCTGCCACCAGCCGGCGTCCAGCCAGACGTAGCGGTAGCCGTCGTGCTCGAGCCCGCTTGCGATCAGCTCGCCGGCCTGTTCCAGCACGGTCGCCTCGGCGTAGCGCGGGCCGAACGCGAAGTAGGTGTCCCAGCCCATGTATGGGGTCGGTGCGAGCACGCTCGCGCTCGCGGGGCTCGATGCGCGAGTGGGACTTGGCGCGCCCGACGCGTTTGACGCGCGCGCGGCGCTCGACGGGCTCGGGGCGAGAAGCGCTGCCAGCAGCACGAGCGTGCTCGCGCATCGACAGACGACGGGTCGGCGCGAGTGAAGGACGGGTCGGCGCGAGCTCAACGCCTGTGCCTGGACGGGTCGCGCAGCCTGAGCGTCGTGGTTGCGAGGCTCGCGCTCAGTGCGCCGATGACGGTGCCGCTGACCGACAGCTTGACGGTCAGGCGATGATCGCGGGCGAGCAGCCGGCGAGCAGCGGGGTTCAGCTTGAGCAGGATCGTGCGCCGTTCGCCCTGCTTCATGTGCACGGACATCGCGGCGAGCGTCAGGGTCACATGTCGTACGGGCCTTCTGGATCGCGTCTGGATGATCGTGAGGCGCAGCGAGATCGCGCAGCCGCTGGGCGCCCGTGAGGAGCAGCTGATGGGGACGCTGACCAATGCGCCGTTCACAGCGATCTTGCCGACCTTGGTCTCGCCCACGGACGCGATCACGCCCGTCGCCGGGATCGCCACGAACGCGCTGGCGGCCGTCGCGCTGCCGGCGGCGTCGGTCGCTGTGGCCCTGCACTGGAGATGATGAGTGGCGTCGGCGGTTTTGACGAGATAGTTGGAGCTCGTGGCCCCCGCGATCACGGTCGCATCGCGTACCCAGGCGTACGTCACCGCGGCCGGCGTGCCGCTCGGCACGCCGGAGATGCAGAACAGCCGCTCGCCGACCCCCGGCACGCCCGCGATCGAGGGATGCGGGTGCACGAGCGCGACAGCCCGCGCGGTCTCGAACGTGGCGTCGGCGCCGGCGCCGACGCCGCCCGCGTTGGCGGCGAGGATCCGGAAGTGGTAGGTGCTCGCCGGCGCGAGACTCGCCACGCGCGCGCTCACGGCCTGCGCGCCGCCGGTGGGGGAGGGCAGGGAGGCGCAGGCGGCGCTCTGCCCGTAGGCCGAGGTCGGGCCGTATTCGAAGCGGCATTCGCCCAGCACGCCGTCGTGCGGATCGACGGTGCCCGTCATCGTCGCTTCGCCGGAGGTGACCGCGGTGGCGGTGGCGGTGGTGGAGGTCGGGGCCGGGACGAGCGCTCGCACGACGCTTCCGGCGGTGTCGATCGCCATGCAGAGTCCCGATGGCAGACACGAGATGCCCGCCATCGGCGCGCCCTGCACGGCGGTCGATCCGTTCCATGCGGGGACCGCGGCGGTCGGGTCGTCGCCGGCCAGCGCGTCGCCGTGGTCGTCGAGCGCTACACACAGGCCCGAGGCGGCACAGGAGATGGCGGCGGGGACGCCCGTCTCATCGATCTCGGTGGAACTCCAGGTCGGGTACGCCGCTCCCGGGTCGCCGCTGGCCAGCGCGTCGCCGCGGCCGTCGAGGGCCACGCACAGCCCGGCGGACGGGCAGGAGAGCGCGAGCGGTTTGCCGAGCGGGTCGATCGCCCGTGTCTGCCAGCCGGGACTCGGGGCGCCCGGGTCGGTGCTGCTCAGCACGTTGCCGGCCCCATCCACGGCTACGCACAGCGATTCGCTCGGGCAGGACACCGCCTGCAGCCCGTTGCCCGGGTCGATCGCCGCTTTGCTCCAGCTCGGGCTCGCGGCGCCGGGATCGGTGCTGCTCAGCTCGTTGCCGGCCCCATCTATGGCTACGCACAGCGATTCGCTCGGGCAGGAGACTCCGGTGAGGCCTGTGGTGCCGTCGATGCTCGCCGTCGGCCACGCGCTCTTGCCGCCGGTCGGGTCGGTGCTGGAGAGCGCCTGTCCACTTGCGTCCACCGCCACGCACAGGCTCGCCGACGCGCACGCCAGCGCGGTCAGGGCGTGCCCGGGATCGATCTGAACCGGTTCCGACCAGGAGGGGCTGGGCGCCGCCGGATCGCCCGTGTACAGCACGTGACCGAAACGATCGACCGCCACACACAGCCCTTCGGACGGACACGCGATCGCGCTCGGCGCCTGTCCCGGATCGACCGAGGCGGGAGCCGACCACGCCAGTGGGGCGGCCGCGCGCGCGGGTACGGGCGCGAGGAGGGCGGCCGCGCAGAGCAGCGGCCCGATCGCGCACAGGGCGAGCGGGCGCAGGCCGCGTCCCCGGGGCGCCCGCCAGGCGCCGGTCGCGGTTGCGGGCGCGCCGTCCCCACGGGTGTGGGTGCGGGTGTGGGTGCGGGTGCGATCGTCGTGCGCGGGTTTGCTTCCTCTCAACTGGCGCTCCTTCCTATCGGTCGCGGCGGCGCTGGTGAGCGCGTTACGTTCCGGCCGGCACTCCTAGGAACGCACGGAGGGCGCGTGTGTTGCGGTCTGCTTCGCGGCGGGCGACGGTGCAGCCTTGCGCACCATGCGACGACGCATAAGCTTCCGCCATGTCCGCCACCCCGGCCTCGTCTGAGCCCAGGCGCGCCCTCATAACCGGCATCACCGGTCAGGACGGCTCGTTCCTGGCGGAGCTGCTGCTGGAGAAGGGGTACGCGGTGACGGGCGTCGTGCGAGGCCAGCCGCCGGGTGAGCCCGCGAGGGACCGGGCGCCGGGTGAGCCCGCGGGCGATCCCCCGGCGCGGGAAGCCCCGCTCGGCTGCTCCGAGCACCTGCGCGGTCAGATCGAGCTCGTGCACGGCGAGTTGCTTCAGCCGGAGACATTGCGGGAGGCGATCCAGAGCACACGCCCGCACGAGGTTTACCACCTCGCCGCGCCCTCGTTCGTGCCCGTCTCGTGGGAGCGCCCGCGGGAGACGATCGCCGCGATCGCGGGCTCCGCCGCGGCGATCCTGCAGGCGGTCCGCGAGCTGGACCGGGCCGCGCGCGCGTTCGTGCCGGCGTCGGGCACGATCTTCGGCGACGCGCCCCAGTCGCCCCAGCGCGAGGACACGGTCTGCCGGCCGCTCACGCCGTACGCCGTCGCGAGGTTGGCGGCCCATCAGCTCGTCGGCGTCCTGCGCTCGCACGACGGGCTGCATGCGAGCTCGGGCATCCTGTACAACCACGAGTCAGAGCGCCGCCCCGAGCGGTTCGTGACGCGCCGGATCACGCGTGCCGCCGCGGCGATCTCGCTGGGCCTGCAGAGCGAGCTGACCCTCGGGGATGTGTCGGCCGTGCGCGACTGGTCGTTCGCGGGGGACGTCATGTACGGCGCGTGGCTGATGCTCCAGCAGGAGCAGCCCGGCGACTACATCCTGGCGAGCGGCGTTCCGCACACCGTCGCGGAGCTCGCGCGGGCGGCGTTCGCGTGCGTGGGCCTCGACGCAGAGCGCTACCTGCGCGTCGACCCCGCGCTTGTGCGCGCAGCTGAGAGGACGCCGAGCGTGGGCGACCCTTCCAGGGCGCGCGAGCGGCTGGGGTGGACACCGCGAGTGGGGTTCGAGCAGCTCGTGCAGCGGATGGTCCAGGCGGATCTGCGCGAGCTGCGAGAGGCCGGGGCGGGGGCCTGAAGTGCGCCCCGCTCGCGCCGGTGCTCGTGCGCGCCGGGGCTCTCGCCGGTAGCGTCGCGCGTGCCCGTCGCGCGTAGGTCGCCTAGACTCACGGGCCGCATGCCAACCGTCGGCGTCATCGGACTCGGGTACGTCGGCCTGCCGCTGGCGGTCGCGTTCGCGGAGCAGGGCTGTGAGGTGGTCGCGGTTGACGTCGATGAGCGCAAGATCGAGGCGATCGAAGCGGGCGAGTCCTACATCGAGGACATCCCCTCCGAGCAGCTGCGCGGCGTCGCCGATCGCATCCACGCCTCCACCCACTACGCCCGCCTGGCCAAGGCCGACGCGGTGATCGTGTGCGTGCCCACGCCGCTGACGCGCAATCGCGAGCCGGACCTCGGCCCGCTGCTGGACTGCACGCGCGCGCTGGCGGAGGTGCTCCAGCACGAGCAGCTCATCGTGCTGGAGTCCACCACATACCCCGGTACCACCCGCGAGCAGGTCGCGCCGCTGCTGCAGGAGTCGGGCCTCACGGCCGGCCGCGACTTCCACCTGGCGTTCTCGCCCGAGCGCGTGGATCCCGGCCGCACCGATTACACGCTGCGCACGACGCCCAAGGTGATCGGCGGGCTGACCGACGCGTGCGCGCAGCGCGCGGAGGAGCTGTACGGGCTGGTGTGCGACTCCCTCGTGCGGGTCTCCACGCCCGAGTCCGCGGAGCTGTGCAAGCTGCTGGAGAACATATTTCGCTCGGTGAACATCGCGCTGGTCAACGAACTGGCGATGCTGACCGACCGCATGGGCATCGACATCTGGGAGGTCGTCGAGGCGGCCGCGACCAAGCCCTACGGGTTCATGGGGTTCTCGCCCGGCCCCGGCATGGGCGGGCACTGCCTGCCCGTGGATCCCTTCTACCTGAGCTGGCGCGCGCGCGAGTTCGACATGTCCACGGAGTTCATCGAGCTCGCGGGCAAGGTCAACCAGCAGATGCCATATCACTGTGTCGCCAAGGTCCAGCGCGCGCTCAACGACGCCGGCCTGCCCGTCAAGGGCGCGCGCGTCGCCGTGCTCGGCGTCAGCTACAAGCCGGGCGTCGGCGACATCCGCGAGTCGCCCGCGCTGAAGATCATCGAGCTGCTGCGCGGGACCGGCGCGGACGTTCGCTACCACGACCCGCACGTGCCCTCGCTGGACGAGCTCGAGCTGCGCAGCCTGCCGCTGGAGGAGGCGCTGGCCGACGCCGACCTGGCGCTGATCGTGACCGCCCACCCGAGCGTCGATCACGAGCTGGTCTGCAGCCGCGCCCGCCTGGTCGTGGACCTGCGCGGCGTCACGCGCTCGTTCGGCGGGGCCGGCAACGTGGTCCGGTTATGAGGGCGCCTCTGTCGGGGACGGATTTGACGAGAGGGGAAGAGGGGATGGGCAACCCCAGATGCTGAGCGCAGACCCACGTGCGCCGGGGTTGATGCTGGGGGAGAACGTCGCGATCTGCCAGGATGTCGAGTTCGGGGCGTATGTGGTCGTTCACGACGGGAGTGTGATCGGCGAGGGCGCTGTCATCGAGGATCACGCGGTCCTGGGCAAGCGCCCGCGCCTGGCCGGGCACTCCGGCGCCCGCGGCGAGGTCGGGCGGTTGGTGCTCGGCGCGCGCGTGAGGGTTTGCGCCGGGGCGATCGTGTTCGCCGGCGCCACCGTCGGCGAGAAGGCGATCCTCGGCGACCAGTGCTTCGTGCGCGAGCGCTCGTCGGTGGGCCCCGACTCGGTCGTCGGGCGCGGGAGCGTGGTCGACAACGACGTGTCGATCGGCGCGCGGGTGCGTATTCAGACGAACGTGTATGTGACCGCGTTCTCCGTCATCGAGGACGACGTGTTTCTCGGCCCCGGAGCGAGCACGACCAACGACGACACGATGGGCCGCCACGGCCCGGACCACGCCCTGCGCGGCGCGACCCTGCGCCGCGCCTGCCGGATCGGCGGCGGGGCGCTGCTGACCCCGGGCGTGGAGGTCGGCGAGGAGGCGTTCGTCGCCGCGGGCGCCCTCGTCACGCGCGACGTCCCCGCGCGCGCGGTCGTCATGGGGGTTCCCGCGCGAGTCGTGCGCGAGGTTCCCGATGAGGACCTGCTCGAGCGCTGGTACTAATATTTCACGTGCGCTTCGGCTTCCGTGTAGGCGGTGCCTGCTTCGACTTTGAGCTTCAGCACGGCTTCGCTTGTGCCGGATGCCGGGCTTGTGTATTCAAAGATCGTCGAGGATTCGGCGAGGCCCGATGTGGGGATGGCCAGACCGGTGGCATTGGTGAGCGTGCCTGCTCCGCTTGTCTGTTCGACCTTCGCCTTGTGGGTTCCGCTGAGGTTGCTCACGATGTTGCCGTATTTGTCGGTGACGCTGGCGTGAGCCGTGAACTTTTTGCTGGCGCCGATGCTGCTCGTTGTGCAGGCAAAGAGGCAGGTCCCTTCGAGTTTGCCGGCGGTTACTGTGGCGTGTGCCCAGGCAAAGCGTTCCGGCGCGGCCGCCTTGACGGTGAAGCTGGCCGTGATGCCTTCGATTGCGCCTTCTGTGATCTTCAGCGTCGTGCTCTGAGCGTCATAGAGTTTGATCGAGGAGGCCGCGCTCACGCCTGCGGTGAAGGTGACCGTCGCCGGGTAGCTGGGCGCCTGCCCGCTGGGCGAGTTGCTCGGGCCGCTCCAGCTGAGCGTCTTGGCGCCCGCGTAGCTATTGGCGATGTTGTGCCAGGTATCCAGAGCGGTGACCGTCACGTTGAAGGCGGTGCCCGCTGTCCGTTCGCTCTGCGCCGGCACGCTGAAGCTGCTGGCGGGTCCCGCCTTGACGGTGAAGGAACCCGAGGTGCCTGTTACTGTGGCGCCTTCTTTGACCGTGAGCGTAACGGTGGCGACGGCGTCGTAGAGGTCGATCCCGCTGGCCGTGCCCACGCCGCTCGTGAATGTGACCGTCGTGGCCGATGAGGGATATTCGGGAGCGTGGCCGCTGGGCGAGTTGGCGGGGCCGCTCCAGGCGAGCGTCTTTGCGCCCGCGTAGCTCGTGGTCGCGTTGCCATATTCGTCGGTGGCAGTGAGCGTCACGTTGAACGCTACGCCCACTTCCTGTTCTGACGGCGTCGGCATGCTGAGCTTTTTCGTCGCGGCCGCTTTGACCGTCACGGCCAGGCCGGTGCCGTTGCTGAGCGATCCTTCCCTGACCACGATGTCTGCGGTTTCGGCGTTGTAGAGCTTCATCACGCCGTTTTTGGAGCTCGCCACCGTGGCCTTGCCTTCGGTGAACGTGATTTCGGTGGCTTCGCCGAAGCTTCTGGCCACGCTCGACTTGTCGACCACGATCGGCTTGGTGGTGCTGGGCGATTCGCCGGCGCCTTCGAAGGAGAGGCTGTGAGCGCCGGCGTAGGTGCGGACCGTGTTGTTGCTCGCGTCCTTGGCGGTGATCGTGAGGTTGTCGGTTTCGCCGGCGGTGGGCGTGGTGCTCGTGGCTTCGAGCTGGAAGTGGGTGGCCGGACCGAACGCAACGGTCGCCGATTTGGTCGTGCTCGTCGCCGTCCAGGTGCGCCACACTGCCGTGACCGTGTACGCATGCGCGCCGATCGATACGCCCGTGTCTGTGCAGCTCGTCGCGGTCGAGGGAGAGCTCGAGCTCGGACAGCCGCTACCGGGCGCGCTCCCATCGCGGGTCACGTAGTATTCGACCGTGCCGCCGGCGGGTGGGGTGATGGCCGACCACGTGAGCGCGACCGTGCCGGCGCCGGGAGTGGCGCTTGAGATCGTGGGCGCCGAGAGCGTCGCCAGGTTCGCCGACGCGTTCACTTCGCCGGCGTTTGACCAGTACGCGAAGGCGCCCGGGGCAAGCAGGCTCAGCGCCATCGCGGTGCTCGCCGCGATCCGCCGGAGCCTTGTGAGACGGTTCGGTCTCATGAGTACGCGCTTGGTATGGCGGGCCACTTGAAGCGGTGGGGGCGACGACCGGCCGTGGCCGTCGCCCCTTCCTTTGGTAGCTGCCGCTCGTCCGCTGATCCAATCCGCCTACGAGGCTTTGTACTTGAGCGTGACCGAAGCGCCCTTGCACGCGTTCTGATTGACGGCGGCTTCTTCTTTCATTTCCAGATGCACGGTGTATTCCTTCGTTTCCCCGTGAGCGATCAGGACTTTTGGTTCCTGCGAGGCGGGAGAGACGACGAACCATTCCTTTTTGCATTCCGCCACCGAGGTTTTTTCGACTTCCCCTTCCAGCTTGGTCAGGTACTCGGCTTGGTTCGCGTCCTTGTCCTTGACTTTCACCGTGACCGCGGGGTTGTCTGCGGGGTAGAGTCCTTCGACCGCGGCGCTGCTGACTTCGAACGAGGCGCTGGCGTAGTTCGCTTTGACTTCGCCCGAGCCTTCGCCGGAGCTGGTCCAGTAGGCGAACGCGCCGGCCGCGACCATACCCAGGACGAGCACGACGACACCGAGCGCGAGACGGTTCTTCTTTATGTCGAAAATGCGGGACATAGCGGCAAGAGCTCCTTATGTAGATTTCACAGAACCTGCCGGGCAGCTGGGCGATCTGCGAGAGACCCCTGGCTTTGCGAACCCGCCTCGCGACGAGCGTGCCTTTTTTCCAGATGCGGCCCGGCTCTCCGTGAACGGCGGAGCTAGCCGCACCCCCACATCGGCTGGGGCGCTGGCGGGCTTTAGCGCCGGGCAGGGGTTCTCGGCTCTCTCACACCCGGCGGCTTGCGATGTTTCAGCCGCGCGCGACGATCATCGCTCGACCGCCGCCACGACCTCGTCCACCTGCTCGCGTGTCAACACCGGGCTCATCGGGATCGCCAGGTGCGTGCGGGCCGCCTGCTCGGTGCCTGCCAGCTCCACGCCGGCGCCCCACGCGCGCATCGCGGACTGGCGGTGGATGGGCGTGCGGTAGTAGGCCTTGCACCCGATCTCCGCGCCGGCGAGCGCCGATTCCAGGCGCTTCACGTCGGGGTGGGCAACGACATACAGGTGCCACGCGGGCTGTGCTCCCCGCGCCGGCTTTGGCAGCTTCACAAGCTCGCCCAGTCCCGCCTCGGCATAGTGCCTGCCCGCCGCGCGCCGCCCGTCCGACCACGCGTCGAGGTGGGGCAGCTGCACGCGCAATATCGCCGCCTGCAGCTCGTCCAGCCGCGAGTTGTAGCCGATCTGCTCGTATGTCACCTTGTCGTGGGAGCCGTGAAACCGCAGGGTCCGCGCGCGCTCGGCGATGCCCTCCTCAGAGGTCGTGATCATGCCGCCGTCGCCGTAGCAGCCCAGGTTCTTGGAGGGAAAGAACGAGAACGTCGCCGCGCTCCCCAGCGAGCCCGGGCGGCCCGCGGCGGAGGTCGAGCCCGCGGCCTGCGCGGCGTCCTCGAGCACCGGCACGCCCAGCGCCGCGATCTCCGCGACGGGCGCGAGGTTGCCGAACAGGTGCACCGCGATCACGGCCTTCGTGCGCGGCGTCAGCGCCGCGCGCACGGTCTCCGCGGTCACGCAGTACGTGTCGGGGTCGATGTCGCAGAACACCGGCGTGGCGCCGGTCGGCGGGATCGCCTCGGCGGAGGCGTAGAACGTGAATGACGGCACCACCACCTCGTCGCCCTCACCGACGCCCATCGCGCGCAGCGCGATCGTGATCGCGTCCGTCCCGTTGGCCACGCCCACGCCGTGCGCCGCGCCGCAGTAGCCGGCGAACTCAGCCTCGAACGCGCTCACCTCCGGGCCGAGGATGTAGCGCTCGGAGTCGAGGACGCGCTCGATCGCATCGCGTATCTCCTCACGCAGCGGCTCGAGCGGGGTGCGCGTGTCGAACAGCTCTACAGCCATGCGCACGCCGCCGCGCTCGGGGACGACACCACGTGCGATAACTGGCTCGGGGTTGTATGAAAAGACACGCCTCTGCTCTCTCTCCCCAAAAACCCGCCCCAACTACCCCGGCGCCAGCAGCTCGAGGTCCGTGCGGGTCATCAGCCGGATCAGCTCCTCGAAGCTCGTCTGCGGCTTCCAGCCCAGGTCGCGCTCGGCCTTGCCCGCGTCGCCGATCAGGTGGTCGACCTCGGCGGGTCGCACGAACGAGGGGTCGATCGTCACGTACCGCTCGAAGTCGCCGATCCCCGCCTCGTCGAACGCGACCTCGCAGCACTCGCGCACCGAGTGCGACTCGCCCGTGGCGATCACGTAATCCTCGGGCGTGTCCCTCTGCAACATCAGCCACATCGCCTCCACGTAGTCCTTCGCGTACCCCCAGTCGCGCTCGGCGTCGAGATTGCCCAGGCGCAGCTCCCTGGCCAGTCCGTGCTTGATCGCCGCCGCGTGCCAGGTGATCTTGCGCGTCACGAACTCCAGCCCGCGGCGGGGGCTCTCGTGGTTGAACAGGATCCCGCTCGTCGCGTGCAGGTCGTAGGACTCGCGGTAGTTGACCGTGATGAAATGCCCGTACGCCTTCGCCACCCCGTAGGGCGAGCGCGGGTAGAAGGGGGTGGTCTCGGTCTGGGGGACCTCGAGCACCTTGCCGAACATCTCGCTGGAGCTGGCCTGGTAGAAGCGCGCATCGGGGCAGACTTCGCGCATCGCCTCGAGCATCCGTGTCACGCCCACGCCGGTGAACTCCGCCGTCAGCGTCGGCTGGATCCAGGAGACCGCCACGAACGACATCGCCGCGAGGTTGTAAATCTCATCCGGTTTGGCCGCGCGCATCGTGTCCACGAGCGAGCGCTGGTCGAGCAGGTCGCCCTGGTGCAGGGTGATGCGATCGCGCAGGTGCTCGATACGCTCGAACTTCTCCGTCGACGCGCGGCGGACCATGCCATGCACGTCGTAGCCCTTGTCCAGCAGCAGCTCCGCCAGATAGGAGCCGTCCTGGCCGGTGACCCCGGTTATCAGCGCCGAGCGCCTGTTCGCCATGACCGGCAACCCTATCGACGGCCGGCGATGGCGGGTTCGCCCGCGCGATGCGCTCGCGCCCCTGCCGCCCGGATCGCGCCCGCGGAGAGCCGCTAACGCCGCTTGCCGCGGCGATGGTGCGCGTACTGGCGCGCGAACGCGGCCACGAACCGCGGGTTGTAGCGGGCGTAGCGCCGCCACAGCCGCCTGGGCTCGCGCATCAGCCGGTATGACCACTCCAGGCCGCTGCGCCCCATCCACGGCGGCGCCTGCTTGATCAGGCCCGCGTGGAAGTCGAACGCCGCGCCCACTCCGATCAGCAACGAGGGCTGCAGGCGGGGACGCATCCTGTGCATCCACTGCTCCTGCTTGGGCTGCCCCGTGCCGACCCAGACCACCTGCGCGCCGGAGGAGTTGATGTCGTCCAGCAGTCGCTCGTCTTCCTCCAGTGTCAGGGGCGTGAAAGGGGGCGAGGCGCCGCCGACGATCTGTAGGCCCGGGTAGCGCTCGCGCAGCCGGGCCGCCAGCAGCTCGCGCTCTGCGTCCCCGCGCCCGCCGTACAGGTACATCGGCGTGCCGGCGCGCGCCGCGCGCGCGCAGTAGGCGGCCATCAGGTCCGGCCCGTAGATCCGCGTCGCCGCGGAGTGCCCGAGCGCGTGCAGCGCCCACACCAGCGGCTGCCCGTCGGGCACCGCCAGCGAGGCGGCCAGCACCGCTTCCATCGTCGCGGGGTTCTCCCGGGCGTTCATCACGAGGTTCACGGCCGCGGCCGTCACGTAGGAGCGCTCGCCCGCCGCGATCGTTGCGTCCATCCAGTCCATCACCTGCTCGTAGTCGGATACCGCCAGGGGGATGCCGAGGACCTCCGCGCGCTCGGGCGGGGCAACGGTGGGAGAGGTCGATGCGTTGGAGACGGCGATTGCGTGAAGATACCGACGCCTTGACGCCCGCCGCCCCCATCGATCCCGAGTTCTGGTCCGACCGTCGTGTCCTGCTCACCGGCCACACCGGATTCAAGGGCTCGTGGCTGTCGCTGTGGCTGCAGTCGCTCGGCGCCCGCGTGACTGGGCTGGCGCCGGCGCCGCCGACGACACCGTCGCTGTATGAGCTCGCGCGCGTCGGCGAGCACATGGCGGGTGAGCTTCAGATCGATATTCGCGACGCCCCCGCCGTGCACGATGCCGTCGCCTCGGTGCTCCCGGAGGTCGTGCTTCATCTGGCGGCTCAGCCGATGGTTCGCCTGTCGCTGCGCGAGCCGGCGCTGACGTTCGAGGTCAACGTGATTGGGACGGTCAACATCTTGGAGGCCGTTCGTCTCGCCGGAGATTCCGTGCGGGCGGTCGTGGTCGTGACTTCGGACAAGTGCTATGCCAACCCGTCGGGCTACGACCCCTCCTCCGCCCCCGCACTCGCTTCTTCTTCTTCTTCTTCTTCTTCTTCTTCTTCTTCTTCCCCGGGCGCCGCCTCTGAGCGTGTGGGCGAGCCGCATCTCTTCGTTGAGACCGATCCGCTCGGCGGCCACGACCCCTACTCGGCCTCGAAGGCCTGCGCGGAGCTCGTCACCGCGGCCTACCGCGAGTCGTTCTTCTCCGATCTCGGTCCGCGCATAGCGAGCGCGCGCGCGGGCAACGTGATCGGCGGTGGAGACTTCGGCGAAGACCGGCTCGTCCCGGACATCCTGCGCGCGTATGACGCGGGGCAGCCCGTGCGGGTGCGCAACCCCGACGCGATCCGCCCGTGGCAGCACGTGCTCAACCCGCTCTCCGGCTACCTCGCGCTCGCTCAGGCGCTGTGCGGTCCGGAGCGCGACGACGCCGCACGGGCGTTCAACTTCGGCCCGCGGCCCGAGGACGCCCGCACGGTGCTGGAGATCGTGCAACGTCTCGATCGTCTCCTGGACGGCGCGCTCGGCTATGAGGTCGACGGCGCGGCGCATCCGCCCGAGGCGTCACGCCTGGAGCTCGACTCCACGGCGGCCGAGCGCCGGCTGGGCTGGCGGGCATGCTGGGACCTCGACGAGGCGCTCGCGCGGGTCGCCGCCTGGCACGGGGCGCACCGCCGCGACGAGGACATGCGGAGCATGAGTTTGGGGCAAATAGCGGCTTTTCACTGAGCGGTCATTCGCCTGGCTCGCAATCTTCTACGGGTGAGTCCACTGCATATACGCCGCTACCGAGCCGATCGGCTGTTGCGGCGTGAGTTCGAGGCGATGCGCGGGCGCGTCCTGGCCGGCGTGCGCGGGCGGCTGCGCGCGGCCGGCGTCAGTCTCGACGCGGCCGACCTGGAGGCCTGCTACTCCCAGGCGTGGCACGGGCTGTACGCGACGATGCTCGAGGGCGCCGCGGAGGTCGCCAACCCGGAGGGCTGGCTGGCGCTCGTGACGTATCGCCGCGCGATCGACGAGCACCGCTCACATGGCGCCCACGTCACGCCGATGGGCGATGCGGGGGAACCATCCTCCTCCACGACCTCGCCCGCTGCTCACATGTCTTCGTTGAGGGGGCCCCGCGCGCGCGGGACGCGCACGCGCGCGAGTGGTACGTTCGGGGATACATACGAGCGCGATCTCGCGGGCGAGCTGGACGATCGCGCGCGGCTGCGCCAGCTGATGGAGGGCCTGCGCGGCCGGCTGGGCCCGCGCGAGCGCCAGGCCGCCGCGCTGTGCTACCTGCAGGGCCTCTCCCGCGCCGACGCCGCTGCGCGCATGGGCATCTCCCAGACGCGCATGCGCAAGCTGATGGAGGGCTCGGGCGCGGGATCGCCCGGCGTGGCGGGCAAGGTCGGCGAGCTGCTGAACACGATCCGCGCGGGCTCCTACTGCGCAGAGCAGTCCTCGCTGATGCGCGGGTTCGCGTTCGGCATTCTCGACCCCGGCGGCGAGCGCTACGCGCTCGCCGTGGCCCACCAGCGGGAGTGTCCGGCCTGCCGCGCCCACGTGCTGTCGCTGCGCGGCCTGGCCTCGGTGCTGCCGCCGCTGCCGCTGCCGTTCCTGCTCGGCGCGGGCG